>Ga0315547_1001083_pt1 | contig 22875 bp, 18 predicted proteins | sample SalMarSW160240MG_2_FD_202542 | JGI IMG/M metagenome (GOLD analysis project Ga0315547, IMG submission 202542) | Salt marsh sediment microbial communities from the Plum Island Ecosystem LTER, Massachusetts, United States - Salt Marsh Sediment SW1601-240 ...
GACCAGGAACTGATCATCAGAAAAAATATTAGTAATGGGTATTCCATCCTGTTCAGGGGTTTCCAGTAAAGCAAAGTGGTCAGGCAACGTTTCGTGATCGATTTCATCAGAAAGGCAATGTGATATCCGTGGGAGAAACCAATGACCGTTGCGCAGCGTTTACCCAATCCTTACCGAGAGCCGTCGTTATGAGATTTGCCTCCTCCAGCGAATGTTGGTAAGCTTCATGATCCGACCGGGGCCAAAAAGCTTTCGGAACGATCTCTTTTTTGCAACCGGTAAGGATAAATATTGAAAGTATGAAAACCAACAGAAAAAATGTTGGACCGAAATGAAATGGCTTCCATAACCTGTTTAAAGTAATTCTTTGGAACATAAATTTAAAGTGAACAATGAATAAAGCCCCTTTCCCCAGATTTGATCAAACATTATCTAAATAAAAACGCTTTATAGTATTAACGGGCTCTATTGATTCAGATCGAATCAATTGCTTCTGTAACATTGATAATATAATCTCCGAGCTTTTCACATTCGGAAAAAAGATCGTTATAGATTATCCCTGTTAGATAGCTGTATTCATTTTTTTCTACGCTCTTCAGATGTTGCTTTCTGAGTGTATTGCGCAACTGGTTAATGCTTTCTTCAATTTCATCTGCTGCAATTTTGTCAACCTCTTTTACACCATTTTCCAGGTTCCTGTTCATAATGACAAATGCCGTATCGATCAGACTGAACATGTGAAGAAGGTTTTCCGCTAATGTTTCTGAAAACTTTATTCGCTTTTTTCTCTTTCTGAGCATAGTCTTTGATAGATTATAGATACAATCAGAAATGGATTCAATCTCACTGATGATGGTAAACATGGACTGTACCCGGTTGGATGATAACCTGCTCAGTTCACTTTCACTCAGTTTGGTAAGGTATTTGGCAATTTCCACCTCAGTCTGGTCATTTGCATTTTCATATTCCTCGATTTTCCTCCAGGCCTTTTCAAATTTGTTCTCCTTATGCTCCGAAAAAAATTTCTTGAACCGATTAAACATCTTTTGAACTCTCTGACCATAGAGTTCAATCTCCTTTTTCGCCTGCAGAAGACCCAGTTCTGAGGTCGAAATCATCCCAATATTAATGTATTTCAGATGAAATTCTTCCTCATCACTGTCATGTCGTACCAGGTGTTTTGATAGTTTAGTCAGAATGGGTATGAGCCAGATCAAAATAGAGACATTCAGTATATTGAATGATGAGTGAAAAATAGATAGTGCAATGGGTACACTCCCGATATTTGAGAAAGGAGACCCGCCACCCCAGGCCACCATCAATCGATCTATCGTTACCAGGTAGGGTTTGAAAATCGTAAGTATCCATAATACCCCAAATACATTAGCCATGAAGTGTATCCGCGCAGTCTGTTTGGCGGTTGTATTTACTACTGCAGAAGCAATATTCGCAGTAATTGTAGTTCCAATATTTTCTCCCAGGATCATGGCTGCAGCCATATCGAAGCTTATCCAACCGCTGTTGCACATGACCAGTGTAAGAGCAATCGTAGCACTTGATGACTGGATGATGATTGTCAGTACGGTGCCAATAAGCAGGAAGAGGAGCGTGCTGGATAATCCGGAATCGGAAAATCCGGACAAAAATCCTAAAATTTCCGGATGATCTTTAATATTCGGAACAGAAGATTTTAAAAACTCAAGCCCAAGGAATAGAAGTGCAAAGCCAATGATTAGCTCACCCCATGCACTACGATTGGTGTTTTTTGAAAAAATAAGCGGGAATCCGAGTCCTATAAGGGGCAGGGAAAGCGCACTAATGTTAACCTTAAATCCAAAAATGGAAATGATCCAGGCTGTAACCGTGGTGCCAATATTAGCACCCAGAATAACACCGGCAGACTCTGTAAGACTCAGTAGACCAGCATTCACAAAACTGACCACCATTACCGATGTAGCTGAAGAAGACTGGATGACAGCAGTGATCAGGAGACCGGTAAAAACCCCAAAAAAGCGCCTGGATGTCATGGCTGCCAGGATATTACGCATCTTATCACCGGCAACCTTTTGAAGCGCTTCACTCATCAGTTTCATCCCATACAGGAAGACACCTAGCGAGCCAAGAAGCTTCAGAAAATCGATAATACTGTATGCCAATGTTGGAGATTTAAGAATATAAAAATGGCAGAAAGAAATCTAAAATTAAAAATATTCCCGTTTTTTTTCTCGATTAGTTTTTAACAGCCTGTTCTGTACCCATTTATAAACTCTCCCAAAAACAGGGTTGTAAAAAAACAGGAAGCTGTTACCTTATTTTTTAAAGCAGTAAGGGTGATTATTTAAATTCCAACCTTTTCGATATTTTTATTACATTTAATTCTTGGCGTGTCATAAGCATTTATCATACGCTGTTTAACCTTTTAAGCAGGATGAATTATTCGGGAATATTAAACAAAACACCATGAACCTTGAAGCCTTTTATACCCTCACCTATGGGCTCTATATCGTTAGTTCAGCCGTTGGAAAGAAACTTAACGGTTATATTTCCAATACGGTTTTCCAGGTGACAGCCGAACCACCCAGAATCGCAATTAGCTGTAATAAGGATAATTACACTGCTTCCCTCATTCAAAAGAGCAAACAATTTTCTGTTTCGGTGTTGCACCAGGATGTAAAACCTGCTATAATTGGTAGTTTCGGGTATAAGAGTGGCAATGATATTGACAAGTTTGAAGGGATCGGGTACATCCGGGGAGCCAGTGGGGTTCCAATCGTTACGGAAGATGCAATAGCCTGGTTTGAATGCAACGTGGAGCAGGAATATGATGTTGGAACGCATCTGCTGTTTATCGGTGAAATTATCAACAGTGAAATGGTTGATCCCGAAAAAACACCTTTGACATACGCCCATTACCGGGATGTAAAACGGGGGGTTGCACCGAAAAATGCACCGACCTATATCGATAAATCCAAACTTGACAAGCAATAAGGACTAAAAAGAGAACGAAAGAAACAGAGGTAGCTGGTGAGAAAGGAGTCAAGGAAATGGTCGCATTACTCCAAACCAGCACAAAGATACTATCCTGTACAGAAAATTGACCTGGATTGAGGAACTTCCCCCAATTTATTCTATTCGTACCGTAAACTTTCCACCGGATTTCGTGCAGCCACCATGTTTATTTTGAAAATCATTGTAAGGTAAGAAACAAAGCCGGTAAGAATAAAAGTGACGAAAAATACCCAAACCTGGATTGGAAGCCGTTGTGTAAAATTTTGAAGCCAATTATCCATAAGGTAAAAGGAAATTGGAACAGAAATTATAAAGGATACCAGCAGGTTCCAGAAAAGATTTATTGAAAAGACAGAAACGATATTCAACGCAGTGGCACCCATTGCTTTTCGGATTCCTATCTCTTTTGACCGTTCTTCAGAAACATGGGAAGCAACAGCATATAATCCGATGCATGATATAATAATAGCAATTGCTGAAAAGAATTCAAAAAGCAAGGCATTCCTTCTTTCATTATCGTAAAGCGAATCAAAACTCTTGTCCAGGTATTCATATTCAAAGGGTTGTTCCGGATTATACTCATCCCAGATTTCCTTTAAAATAGCAATAACCTCATTTTCTCTTTCCTGCTGGAACTTCACCAGGATATTTCCCTGGTTATACATCCATGGAAGTATGAATGAATCATAGATATAAAACAGAGCCGGTTCAATATCCTTTTTCAACGACCTGAAATGAGTATTATTAACAACACCGATTATCTCGCCGCTCCGCTTGTTAGCCCATAAAAGTTTACCAACAGGATTTGTAAGGCCTATCTGATCAGCAGTTTCCTGGTTAATGATGAAAGCTTCTGCTTTGTCGGATACCATATCTTGATTGAAATTACGTCCGGCTGTCAGCTCCATACCCATGACATTGAAGAAATCATATTCAACCGCAAAAATATCCACAATCACATTCTCATTTTCTTGCTTCCCTTCCCAATTGAGAAAATCCTGACCACCTGAAAAGAACGACCTGCTCTGAAGGGTTACTCCTTCGATCGAGGGATTTTTCAGTAATTCCTGTTTTATGTGATCAAATCTTTGAATAAACGGTTGACGGGCAGCAATCATTACGATATTCTCCCGGTTGAATCCAAGGTCATAATTGAGCATAAAATTTAACTGTGTGATACTAATTAAGGTGCAGACAATCAAAACCATGGATACAGCAAACTGAATGATTAAAAGAATATTTCTTATGGTAATGTTTCTTGTTTTAAAGCTGCTGTCAATTCTGAGAATAAATGATGGGCTAAGACTCGATAGTAACAGGTTGGGATAAAATCCGCCAGCTATTACTGCTAAAGTAAATATTCCAAATAATAGCAATACTCCCTGCAATCCGATCCCTGTTTCACTGAGGTTCGCATTTGTGAAATTGACAAATTGAGGCTTTACCAGTTCAACAATCCCCGCTGAAATGAAAAAGGCGACAGCAACAAAAATCATTGATTTGATCATTAATTCCAGGAATAGTTGTCTCCTGCTGCTACCCAGGGTCTTTTTAATTGCGATATTTCTCAGGCTCTTTAACTGATCAACGAAAACGAGAATAGTAAAGTTGATAACTGAAAAAATAAGGATCATGAAAGCAATAGCCCCAAAGAAATAGAGTTTGGATTTTCGCTCGGTTTGGGCGATCTCTGAACCGAGCCCGGTTGTAAAATGGACATCCGATAGAGCCTGGAGCCCCAGTTCCATCTGTAACCGTGAAATGATTTCATTGTTCCCTTTTGCCAGATCCGATATTTTCCTGTTCAAAGCAGGAATGTCGGATTGGTTTTTAATGGTGACGTATAAATAATTGTTCCATGGGTGGGTAATACCAAATCGCTTTAGCAGATCATGTGGCATGAGGATGTCAAATGCAAGATGGGAATTATCCGGCCATGATTCAAACACACCGCCAACCATAACAGTAAGTGAATCAATCCTGAAAGATTGGTTGATGGGTGATCTGTTTCCAAAATATTTATTTGCTATTTCCTCACTGATGTATACCTCGAAAGGATCTCTCATGGGTTCCTTTCCATTTGTTTCGATAATGGAAAATGAAAATATATTGAAAAAAGATGAATCAACAGCTGCAATTCCCGATTCGTAAAATAGCTTTTCACCCTTTTGTACTATACATTTATCGAATGGTTTAAACCGTGCACAATAAACAATCTCCGGGACATTATCTTGAAGTATTGATTTCATATCAGCATGCATTTCAGCCAACCCTGTTGAATTGTTGACACCGGATTGATCGATGATCACGCGGTAGATCTGATCAAAATTTTCATGAAACCGGTCGAAAGCTACCTGATAGCTTACCCACAAATAGATGAAAATCACACTGGTCATTCCGATAACTATTCCAAGGAGAATAAGAGCAGAATTCCTTTTTTTTGATAGGATTACTCTGAGTAGTGCTTTGATTGTCAACGTATTGTAGGTTTAGATAAATTTAATCCAAAAAATATACCGTAAGATTCATTCCTTGAAAAAACCGGGTATTGGCAAAATTTAACCTGAAATATATAAAAGTTATCCCATTTTATGACTGTATGCTTTTCTAAATGGTACTGGCGTATGATTTTTTTAACTCTCAGGATGGAATATAGTAGGAATTTACCTATTTTGGGACAACCTTTTTCTCGTAGTTGCTTTGTCAATTTTCTCATTAAACATCCTCCTCGAATGAAACAACTGTTGATCTTCTTTAGTCTGATATTTCTTTTCAGCTGTTTAGGGCCCGGTGACCCACTACCATACGGAGCGGCACCGTGCGAGCGTCAACTTGGATGGCACAAGTTGAAATTCTATGCATTTATCCATTTCAGCCCCAATACATTTACCGACAAGGAGTGGGGTTATGGGGATGAAGATCCCGCTATTTTTAACCCGACCGAACTGGATTGCCGGCAATGGGCAAGAGTGGCTAAAGAAGCCGGTATGGAAGGGATCGTGATCACCGCAAAGCACCACGATGGATTTTGTCTCTGGCCTTCAGCTTATACCGAACATTCGGTGAAAAATTCACCCTTCCGGGATGGGAAAGGGGATGTCATTCGGGAATTGCGTGAGGCATGCGATGAATACGGTTTGAAATTAGGGATCTACCTCTCTCCCTGGGACCGGAACCATGCTGCTTATGGCACCGCTGAATACATTACCTATTACCGAAACCAGCTGAAAGAATTGCTTACCAACTATGGTGAAATCTTTGAAGTCTGGTTTGATGGTGCCAATGGTGGTGACGGGTATTATGGGGGAGCAAAGGAAACCAGGAGGATCGATAACAGAACCTATTACGATTGGGAAAATACCCACAGGATTGTGAGGGAATTGCAACCGATGGCATGCATGTTCAGTGACGGTGGACCGGATATCCGTTGGATTGGTAACGAACGGGGTTATGCAGCAGAGACGAACTGGTGTACCATGAACAGCGGCCGGCTATACCCGGGAGTGGGTGGTGTAAATGAGGTGTTGCAAAAAGGACAGGAAGACGGAGATATGTGGCTTCCTGCTGAAGTCAATACATCCATCCGGCCGGGATGGTTTTACCATCCGGCAGAGGATGACAAGGTGAAACCAGTAAGCCAGCTAATTGATAACTGGTACCATTCGGTCGGGATGAATGGAAATTTTATCCTGAACCTTCCGGTTGACCGGCGGGGACTGATCCATGAAAACGATGTGAAGGCATTGATGGGATTGAAGAAATATGTTGCTGAATCATTTTCAGCCGATTTTGCACGTGATGCAGATTGTTCAGCATCGGATGTGAGGGGCAGGTCCGAGAAATTTGGCGCTTCAATGGTTAATGATGGCAATAATGATACCTACTGGGCAGTGAATGATGGTGTCCTGAACGCCTCGCTTGAGATTGATTTTCAGGAACCAGTGATGGTGAATGGTTTGCTGATCCGTGAATATATCCGGTTGGGTCAGCGGATTTGTTCCTTCACCATTGAAGTGATGATGGGAAGGGAGTATCAGGAAGTGGTAACCGGAACAACCATCGGTAACCGCCGGATCGTGAAATTCCCGATGGTTGAAACAGTGAAGTTGAGAATCAATCTGGATGCCAAGGCACCACCGGTCATTTCAACCATCGAGGTGTACCGCATCCCGGAACTATAAGCCAGAGATAGGAGAGGAACAGGCAAGGGCTGTACTTGAAATCCAATATTAAACAATGAAAAAGAGGATTGTTTGGATGGTAACCACGGCACTGATCATCCTTGCCGTGATCTTTCATGCCCGTCTGGGACAGTTTATTTCCAAAATTACCACGCGCATTTCCGCTCCTCCCATCATGCTCATGATCGATGAGATTGGGGATGGAATTGCAGTGGATACTACTTCCCAGCTGCTAAAAAAAACCGGTTTCTGGTTATCCTATAATGAGATGTATGAACAGGCAGACTGGACAGCGTATATTTTTACAAGGGAGATGGTGGAAAGAGGATCCATCACACGGAGCGATGATTTCAGACCGGACACTGCGGTTCTGACAGGGTCAGCCCAACTGGGTGATTACCGGGGTAGTGGTTACCACCGTGGACACCTGGCCCCTGCAGGGGATATGACCTGGTCAGAGATAGCAATGAGTGAATCGTTTTTGCTGAGCAACATGAGTCCGCAGGTTGCCGGTTTTAACCAGGGCATATGGAAGCGGCTGGAGAACCGGGTCCGCATATGGGCGGTCGAGAATGACAGCATTTATGTGATCACCGGACCGGTCCTGTCGAATGTGGAGAAGACGATCGGGGAGAACGGAGTTGGAGTACCCGGCTATTATTTTAAGATTATCATGGATATTTCCTATCCAACTTACAAAGGCATTGGTTTCCTGATGAAGAACGAATCCAATCCAGCCGACATTTTTGAATTTGCCGTGACCATCGATTACCTGGAAGAATTGCTAAACTATAATTTCTTTCCCGACCAGCCCATCAGGGATATCGAATATGTAGAGAGTAGGGTGGATGTAAGGGATTGGAGATGAGGTTACTTACTGATTATTATATACGCAAAGCAAAATCTCCGGGAGATTATGAAATTGCTAAAAAACTATTTGTCGAATATTCGGAAAGCTTGCCTTTTGATTTAAACTTCCAAAATTTTGAAGAGGAAATAAAATACATTGATACTCAATTTGGTAAATCACAGGGAGGAATAGTATTGATTTTCCTCAATAATGAAGCAATCGGATGTGCAGGGATCAGAAAGTTGAAAGGCAGAATTGCTGAATTGAAAAGAATGTATATCAAACCCCGGCATCGGGGACAAAGATTAGGAAAGTTATTGCTTGAGAAATCGATAGAACTGGCAAGAGAATTGAATTATAATAAAGTCAGGCTTGATACCATGCCCACGATGCATGAAGCGGTTCATTTATACCGAGCAGCCGGATTTTATGAAATCAAGGCTTACCGGTATAACCCTTTGAGTGAAGCTCTATATTTTGAACTTAAGATCTAGCTTCGATAGAGTTATTTCTTACTGTAAATTATATACTCAATGATTAACAGAAAAAGTGGGAATGTTATACTAAGGACCAGCTGGGTATCAAGTCCGATTCCTTCTCCAGTGGCTATCGAGCTAAGAACATGGAACACCAGGAAAATTATAATGCCCAATGAAACAGCCTGTAGTATTCCAAAAAACCAAAAGATATATTTTTTCATTTTTCAAGAACTTTTACGTGAGCAATTTTGAATTTCTCGGATATCCTGAATCATTCTGATTTTTTCTAAACTAATCTTTTAACAGGCAAGAATAAAATAGAATATACCAGAACCACCATCCGGCAGATGGAATTTGAATCCCGCAATGCAAATGGTTAGTCGAGCTTAATTTACCAGATATCAATTGATCCGATCAATTCGTCGATTTCGTGCCCAATGTATTGTCTGTCCGCCATTGAAAATGTAAATTGCATTATCTAAAGTGTCTGAATGAAATGTCACGACTTGCTGAGAAACTATTTCACATTGTTTTATGGATTTTATTTATTGTTGTCTCCTTTATGGGTGTTATTAGTTCAAAATCCCTTGATTTAATCCCCTATGCCTGGCGAAACCTGCTTGCTTTGCTTTACACTGTACCGCTATTCTATCTGTACTATTCTTATTATATACCCCAGTTTCTTGCAAAACGGAAGATTTGGCAATTCTTACTTATAGCAGCCGTTACGATAATTTTTTTCGGAACAATAATTTGGTTGGTTGATTCACCCTTTAGAAGGCTTGCCGGATTAGACACCTGGACAAATATCTGGTGGAAGGGGTATACCAGGGGAATATTAGGAGCTTTTTATGTTACTATTATATCTATAGTTTTCCGGTTTGTCATTGACTGGTTCCGGAATCAACAAGTACGACTTGAGCTAATCAATAAAAACCAGGCAAGTGAACTGGCATTGATGAAATCCCAGATCAATCCGCATTTCCTTTTTAATACATTGAATAACATATACAGTCTCGCCAACCGGCACGATGACAAAGCATTGGATGCCATGGTGAAACTTTCAGGCATAATGAGGTATTTGATTTATGATACTCAGGCAGACCGGGTATTGCTGCAGAGGGAAGTAGAGTATCTTGAAAACTACCTTGAATTACAGCGTCTTCGCTTGCGTGATCCGGGTTCTGTACAATATTCTGTTGATGGGGAGATGGGAGAGCTGAAAATCGCTCCCATGCTGTTGATACCATTTGTTGAAAATGCATTCAAACATGGAGATAAAAAGGCTAAAGCCCCAACCATAAACATTGAGCTTACTGTTAATTCAAATGTATTAGTGTTTAGAGTTAAAAATTCCATTCCGGAGAGGGTAATTGAAAAAGACAGGACAGAGGGAATCGGATTAGTCAACCTGAGAAAAAGACTTGAGATATTGTATCAAAACAGGCATAAACTTAAAATTACCGATCAGAATGGAATTTATCAGGCATATCTTGAAATCAAGTTAGATAAATAATGATACATTGTATTGCCATCGATGATGAACCGCTTGCCCTGGATCTGATCCGGGATTACACGGAACGCATTCCATTTCTTTCGCTGGAAGGGCTTTTTGAGAGTGGAATGGAAGTTCTGGACTGGCTTCAAAACCATCAGGTTGATCTGATTTTCCTCGATATCATGATGCCCGATATCACAGGCATCCAGTTCATGGAAGTGCTGCATAACAGGCCCCTGGTTGTGTTTACCACCGCTTATGATCAGTATGCATTGAAAGGATTTGAACTGGATGTGGTGGATTATTTGCTGAAACCCATTTCCTTCGAAAGATTCCTGAAAGCAGTCCTTAAAGTACAGGAAAGATTGCAAGCTGAAAAACCGGGTGGTACCATTCAATCACCCGGCCAGGGTGATAATAAATCCGGTGACAGGGACTACATTTTCATCCGAACCGAGGGGCATCTGAAAAAGATTGATCTGAAATCCATCTGTTATATTGAAGGGATGAAGGACTACCTTTCTATCCACACCGGGGAAGGCAGGATCATGACCCTGATGAATTTCCGGGATATGCTGGATCTTTTGCCGGAAGAGAGGTTCATACGAATACATCGTTCCTTCATCATTCATGTGGATTTCATTGACAGGGTAGAATCAAAGGTGGTGATTGTTAAGAACAAAAGAATTCCCATCAGCAAAGCCTATCGTGATGGTTTTTATGCATTGATAAATAAACAGAATAAATCCTCATAACCTGTTAATGATGAGTAAAGTAAGATGTGTCATTTACAAGCGGGGTATTCTTTTCTTCCTGTTTCTCATTTCATGTTTTATACTTATAGGTCAGATTAATGCAGCTGAAATCCATGATGCCGTTAAGCATGGAGATTTGGACAGGGTGAAACTGATCCTCACATCCAATCCAAATCTAATAGACACACCCGATATTATTGGACATACTCCGTTGAGTTTATCTGCCACATATGCTTATTGGGATATCTTTCAATATCTTCTGGAAGCAGGAGCAAACGTAAACATAATAACCAAATCAAACACTACTATAGCACATTCTGTCTGTCAGCACAACCGGCCGGATATGCTGGAACTTTTACTTCAAAAAGGAGCATCTCCCTGTCTGAAAATCGGGGATATTTACGGTGAGTACACTCCCATGTTGCGAGCGGTTCAGCGGGGGTGTAAAGATGTGATCGCATACCTTCTTGATAACGGTTCAAGTCCTGATGAATCGACCAGGGAGGGCTGGAATGCGCTTCACCTCGCAGCCAAATGTGGCCATCGGCATCTCTATGGTTTACTTATTGAAAAAGGTGTATCGTTGGATAAAAAGGACAATGACGGGAAAACACCCATGGAATATGATTTCCACAGGCCCGATCCCATTCCATTCGATCAAAAACTGTATGAGGATTATATCGGTCGGTATACCTGGGAAGGAGCTCCCGAAGGATTGGGAACCACCGTTTTTTTAAAGGATGGCTCTTTGATGCTCGATGATTATAGTCTTAATGAGTTGTACCCCATAGGAGAAGACCTTTTTTACTGTAGCCAGGATCCCTGGACCCTTAAATTTCACAGAGACCAGTCAGGAGTTGTCGACCGCGTTGAGCTCTTTTTTCTGCGTCGCAGTGTGACGGTAAATAAAATGAAATAGATCAGGAATAGGATATTCATGCAATCAAAACAACAAACCAGTGAACATGTTTACCAATTATTTGAAAATAACCATTCGCTTTCTGCTGAAAAATAAGACACATTCCTTGATTAATATTCTTGGATTAGCCACAGGAATTGCATGTTTCCTCACCATATTGCAGTACGTGGACTATGAATTCAGCTACGAGAAATTCCAGGAAGATCATGAACGGATATTCAGGTTTTGTCCGGATCGTGAATATGCAGGTTCACCACCTCCGCTCGCTCCGTTGTTGTTTGATGATTTTCCTGAAATAGTGAATTATGTGCGAATCGGGAAAGCGACATGGTCTGAAAAAGTTACACTTACCACCAGGGAGAAGAATCATTTTGCTGATGGTTTTTTTCTTGCAGACACCGGATTCTTTAATGTTTTTAATTATCCGCTGATTGCCGGTGATCCATCAGAAGTCCTCGTGCAACCGAATTCTGTTGTAATTACCGAAACCGTTGCCAGGCAATATTTTGGGACCCTGGATGTCCTGGGTGAAATCCTAAATTATGATGATCAGCATGATCTGGTAATTACAGGTATTGCTGAGGATGTTCCTCACAATTCACATTTTCATTTCAAATTCCTGGCACCGTATGATCTGTTCGAGCCCTGGATGAATCCTGAGAATAAAACACGGGGATGGGGCTCTTATAATTATTATACCTATTTTATTTTAAACAAAGGAGTTGATATAAAAGCGTTTAAAAAGAAACTAATTCAGTATGCTGATGCTAACTACCAGGATGCCGTTAATTTTGGTTTCAATGAAAAGATATATTTTCAACCCATTCATAAAATACACCTTGAAATAATCCGCGGGAACCTGGAACAGGGTCTTGATTATAAGTATATGATCCTCTATATCATAGTTGCTTTCCTGGTTCTGCTTATTGCATGTGTAAATTTCATGAATCTTTCGATTGCCAAATCCCTCTCGCGTAAAAAGGAAATTGGTGTTCGCATGGTTACGGGGGCGTTCCGGAAGAATATTGTAGTTCAATTTCTGAGTGAATCGGTCCTGGTTACCCTTATTTCTGTTGTCATAGGATTTCTGCTGATGGAAGCTCTTCTTCCTGGTGTCAGTCGTGTAACCAATTCAATAGTCTCTTACAATGCAACAGACCTTTTGGACATAACAAAAGTATTGCTGGTTATCGTTATAGTGGGACTTACTTCCGGAAGTTTACCTGCCCTGTATGTTGGAAGGTTTAATCCAACAGAAATTTTCAGCCAAAAACCTACCAGGAACAGGGGGACTGTCAACCTTCGGAAAATATTTGTCGTTTTCCAGTTTTTTATTTCAATCGCATTGATTCTTTCTGCCATATTGGTTTATAAGCAGCTTCATTTGTTGCAGTACAGGAATACCGGGTTTGAAAAAGACCACCTTATCTCCATTCCTTTATATAAGGATGAATTAAAAAGGAATACTGAGGTTATTACATACGAATTCAGGAAAAACCCTGATATCCTTTCCGTCACTGCAAATACCTTCCTGCCAAACTCTGACCCGTGGCATCAAACGGTTTATTGGGAAGGTCAGCGGGATGACGAATGGAACAGTTTCTGGTTTATGGGGATAGACGATAATTTTTTCGACACCTATGGAATTGACATTGTGGAAGGGCGTGATTTTTCAACGGAATTTCCGGCAGATTTCACCCTTGGGTATATCATCAATGAATCTGCTACCAGGGAATTAGGTTGGGAATACCCCATTGGCAAGAAACTTTCGATGCTGGGTTCCCAAAACATGGGTACGGTGATTGGAGTTGCAAAGGATTTCAATTTCAGATCATTACACCATGCCATTGAACCATGTGCCTTTAAAGTTCTTCCGGGAGAGTACAAACAGCTTACGGTGAAGTATAGTGCTGAAGATCATGGCTCAATCGTCACCTTTTTAGAAAATACCTGGAAAGAGGTATATCCTTATCTTCCCTTCGAATACGCTTTTATTGACCAGGAATTTGACAAACTTTATCATACAGAATTTACAGCAGGGAAGGTGATTGGAATTTTTACTATCCTCTCTGTCGCGCTTTCCTGCCTGGGATTACTGGGATTAATTTCTTTTGCCACGGAACAGCGAACAAGGGAAATGGGCATCAGGAAAACTTACGGAGCGGTGGCCTCAAACATCCTGTTACTGCTATATAAAGAATATACCCGGTGGATCCTTCTGGCGATGCTAATAGCCTGGCCGGTTGGCTACTATTTCCTGAACCGGTGGCTTCAAAATTTTGAGTACCGTACTGCATTCACAATCTGGATCTTTGTATCCTCTTTTGCCATTACTTTTGTCATTGCAATAGCTACGATTAGCTATCATTCCTTGAAAATTGCTTTGACAAATCCTGTGGAATCTCTTCGATACGAATAATTCCGAAACTTAGGTAGATATGGAAATCCTTAGATTCTTATTAACAAGTCTTTTTGTAATTCTCATCGGGTTTGCACTGCTCTAGCCTTCCTGGTATGCCATTCCCTGGATACTGGTTTATTATGTCCTGGCACATATAAATTCCTTATACATCATTGGATCATTTCATTTTTTTGTTCTTACCTGTTTACTTTTCTTGTTAAGAAGTGTCATGAGATCTGTTCCGGGCTCTTTGTAACGTCCCCAGGATTTAATGTGAGTCAGGGTTGTATGGCAGAATATCCAGTTTATAACCGGAATTCTGTTCAGGAGGTGAAAAATAAAATAGGAAATAAAAATTGCAGGATACCAAAACAGGATGTCTATCAAATCAGCTACCCAGCTTCCTTTTAAATCAGCCATTCCCGGGAAGTAGGTACTCAGATAGGTTATGAGGTAAAATGAAACCGGGAGTACAGCTATGAAGTAAAGAATTATACCCCATGATTGCCCCATTTCTATTGCATTACGGGGACAAATGGAAGCACACTTCATACAACTCTCACAGCGATATATCCAGAATGGTTTAGGATTCTTTTTACCTCTCAATTCTATTGCTCCAAACGGGCAATTGTCCACACAGATACCACATGCATTGCAGTTTGAATTTACCAAAAACAGCTTGGAATGGAAAAAACGTCCGATGAAAACATAACCTACCGAAACCAATGAGAGTAGGATACCATCGGTTATTTCATAAAGATTATTCAAAGTAAACCAGACTTTCTTTCCGGAAAAAACGCTGGACATGAAATTTGTTACTCTGTTTTTTGAACGTTCCAGGATCTCTTTTTGTCTTTTAATACCCTGGATCGGATGTGCTAAGAACCAATTTGAAGGCATATTAACACTCATTACTCCACGAACCTTATATCCTTTTAATGCTAATATTAGTGCAACTACAAATGTTCCGCTTCCACTCATTCCGGGAAAAACCACAGGGCCAATTTTTAACGATGCTCTTGTCGCGATACAGAAAGCGTGGGTTGATTTTGTAAGTGGCAAACGGCATACAAATTTTAGGATTTCCCAGGGCATGGTAAATCCATGTGTCGGAAATACAACCCCAATTATTTTATTGTTCTCTTTTTCAATTAGATCCACTTTTTTGACCATCCTGGTAAACTGAACATGAGCGGCAAATCCACATTTTTCAATCCGCTCTTGTGCCCATTTGGAAACACGATAGGAGTTACCGGTTCCGCTCATAAAATAAATGGCTGCACTTTCATAAAACATAATTACTCAAATAATTATGATTAGCAAATCCAGGTTGATTACATCAAAGGTTATTTTCAATATTTAACAATTTATTGATCATGTTGATAATATTTAAAACCCCGGTTCTGAGCTTTTATAAATATCTGGTTGTACACCTCGATATAGTTCATCCTCATGTAAGCCTTCAACTGATAAATGAATATAAGCTAAAGGGATTTCTACAATAAATTTACTGTAGGGAAGTGACATTCTTATCGGACTTAGCCCACTTCCAATACATGTTCCTCCTGTCTCTTCTCCGATAAAAGTTGCATCCGATTTCGCTTTAAGGAGTGCTGCAAACATTGTTGCAGCTGAGAATGTTTTATGGTCGATTAATACAGCAATTGTAACGTCTTTTTGTGGGCTTAACCGATGAGGTTTCCGGGTTCTCAGCTCTCGATGCATGTTGTAATATCTCATTTCTTCATTGCCTCGAGTGATCATTTTACGAAACCGATAGAAAGAATCTTTTTGTATATATCGATTGTAAGTTATCTTTCTGGTGTTTTTCAGTTCAACCGAATCGAAGAAGGTAAATGCTGAATCAATAATAAACGAAGCGAGATAACCTGCCATGTGAACGCTTCCTCCCCGGTTCCCCCGTATATCGATAATTATCTCTTTACAATTCTTGTTGTTCGCTTCCCTGAAGAAATCCTTTATGTATGATTTATACTTAATGTGGTTCGCTTTCAATGCCTTTGTATAAAAAGTCGGAAGTTTCAGATAACAGGATCCATGCTCAATACGTTTGGTCACAACAGTTTTTTGATCTCCCTGCCGGGTCCTCATGATTTCCTCATAAGTTACAGCGGCAATATTCCGGGCAATGGTAACTCCAGAAGATGATTTAAGTTCCAGTTTAACTGTTGGTGTACAATCGAAATACTTGTTATAGAGGAACGGAAAATCGGAATGAAAGCTAAACCGTTTTGATACCTCATTATACCCATCGGTGGATATACGTTTCAGTAACGCGTTCCGGATTTTCTCAACAGCTATCCCATCTATTTTCAGAATCTCCCTGTATTCTGGTTGAACAAGAATATTGCTGTCAAGCCAACCAGTGGCAAAAAGTTTTTCAGCATCACTCTCAACCGATAAAGGAATGTAATGATCACATAATCGGTCCGGTGCATAGACAACCGTATGGCCACATCGGATCATTCCACAGATTTCACTATAGTGATACAAACATTCACGCTGTTTCAGGCTGTCAGAATGCTCTATAACAGCGTAGAGGCTGTTAAATTTGGCGGTGATCTCTGACAGGCTCCGGTAGATTGTTAAACCCGGATGCAGTTCCCTGAGAGTTGTTTGAAGAATGTGGAGTTCTTCAGCTGCTTCCTTATTTGATATACTTTGGGAATTGTTGGTTGAACCTAAAACAAAATAAAGTATTACTACCAGATATATTTTCTTCAGAAGTCTATGGCTTATTCTTCTTTGCATTTCGCCATTGTATATAATATCCGCAAGTAATAAAAACAAACAAAACGCTGGTAGTTATGAATAAGACTTTACCGACCATATCGTCCGGATGCCTGGTGAGATACCTGATTGTTCCATAAATTTGTAAAATGGAGCCAATGGTCATTGCTAGTGCAACGACAAGATAGAAGTTCGTTCTTTTGACCATTTTATTTGATTTTATTGGTTGTATAAGCCACACCTTCATAGTCTGCCGTAAACCCGGTAATCTTACCATCCGGATCCCGGATAAAAATAATCCGTAAAGAGAATGGTTCAATATAAGGCTTGCCGGTAAAAGAAAAAAACAAAATATACGAATGGAATAATTGGGTATACTAACCAGGGTTTCAGGTGCAGGGAAAAGTTTATCGATGCATCGTTAATGAATATCAATTTATCTGGTCAATTGGTCGATTTCATGTTTGATCTATTATTCCATTGGGGTGCTATCCATTACCGGAAGAAAACCGAATTTACTATTGAGTTTTAATATTGCAGTTTTTCACACTATCCAGGTTCCATAATAAAACGCTGATATTTTGAGCGAATCCGGTGTCACTCGTTTTTCAACATCGATTCAACACTCTTACCACAACACAGCTCTCTGAATTCCTTCAGGATCTCCTCCTTTTTCTCTTTGGGAAGGTTGTATTCGCAACACCAGCAATCTTCTGCTTCCAGGCAAGTGAATCGGTTATCAAGTTGATTGAGTTTAGACTCCTTTTTCGGTTTGCATTCTCTTTTTTTCCTGAGAAGTAGTAATACAAATTCCAGTAATAGTAAGGATACTAGGATGGATAACGGCAAAAGAAAGTTCATAGTATAGTCTTTTAATGAAACTCGCCGGGATCATTCTTAACCGGTAAGTGTAATCCAACCTGACCGAATTTACGGTATCCATACGCTCTTATATTTTACAAATATAATAAATTAATTTGTATATCAAGATCTTTTTATCTTATTTTATTAAAAATCAGTTACTATTCTTTTGGATGTTTCATTTCTATTTTATAAAATGTAATCGAACGGGTATTGATATAAGACTTCCCCTCCTCCATCCGTAACGTGATAAACATCCTCAAAGCGCACACCGCCAACACCAGGGACAGCCAGTATGGTATGTCCGACGGTAACCGTCATGTTGTTCTGGAATTTTGTTTTGCTATGGGGCGGGATGATGGTTGAAGCAGGGTTTTCCTCAAATCTCAATCCGATACCATGTGATATGCCTTTAATGTGATAATCACCCAATTCGTATTTCATGCAAATTTCTTTCCCCAGTTTATCCAGGTTGGAAACCGTGTTTCCTGGTTTCAGTTCCTTTTTCGTTGATTCATGGATCTCGAGATACGCTTCAATGATTTTTTTCTGCTTTTCATCCGGTTTCCCAAGAATGAATGTTCTGGCGAGATTGGAGCAGTACCCTTCAAATTGTGGTGTTAAATCAATAACCGTAAATTCACCTTTTTGTATCGGGTCATTGGTTACCGTGCCATGAATCCAGCAACTTCGCTTTCCGGAATTGATGTGAATGGGTGTGCTGGTTCCTTCCGATCCGGCTTTCATCATGGTATAGGTGATTTCCGTTGCCAGTTCATGGCCGGTAATACCGGGTTTGAGCAACTTTTTGGCAGCATCCATTCCCTTTGCCGCAATGGATTGGGCGGTTGTCATCTTCTCTATCTCCTCATCATCTTTAACCATCCTCAGTGCATCCATTACGGGATCGGATGGAACCAGCACGACCTGTTTGTTTACTTTGCGAAACAGATCGACCAGGAATGCCGGTGTATGAAACCACATCTGCATCCCAACTTTTGGACGTTCCTGATGACTCATTCCCGGAGGAGGACCTTCAAACAATGCCTGAAATACTTCCCGGACATTGGAGATCTGTTCTCCGATATGGCTGAATACTTTGATCTCCTTATCGCCTATCTGATCTTTGAGTTCCTCTTCTTCTGCGCTGAAACCAATCAGTACTGGCGGACCGGATGCCGGAATGATTGCGCGAGGTTGTACACGAAGGTCATTGAAGAAATAGATAAAATCATCGTGGTTCATGATCATTATTCCAAGCATGCCCTCTTTTTTCATTAATTCCTGGGCTTTTTTGATGCGTTTTTCGTTAATTTTTATCATGATAATGGGTTATTTGTTTCTGATGTTCCCTTTGACCCGGATGTAGAGACGCAAGGCATGGCGTCTCTACGATAAAGATACGGAATCTTGTACAGAACAGGAAGCTTATCTTGGATAAAAGCAGTATCTTTAAGGGAATGCTGATGCAATCACCAAAACAAAACGTTAAACCATGAAATACCAGCCTGTTTTTTACCGCACTCTGCTGATCCTTTTTTTCGGTTTATTCTGTTTCGTATCATTGGGGCAGGGCAGACCCGGGGATGAACCTCCCAACCTGGTGATCATATTCACTGACGATCTGGGGTATGGGGATCTTGCTGTTTACGGACACCCTACAATCCGGACACCAAGCCTGGATCAGATGGCTCAGGAAGGCATGCGGTTTACGCAATTTTATGTAGCAGCATCTGTTTGTACTCCCAGTCGAGCAGCCCTTATGACCGGTCGATATCCTGTTCGTACCGGCCTTGTCGGGGGAATTCTACCGGGACGTGTACTCTTCCCGAATGACCGGGTGGGTCTGCCTTCGGAGGAGGTTACCATAGCAGAGGTGCTCAAGCAAAGGGATTACGTTACCATGGCGATCGGGAAGTGGCACCTTGGTCATCTGCCTGAGTTTCTTCCAATAGCTCAGGGTTTTGACAGTTATTTCGGCATACCCTATTCGAACGACATGGACCACATCGCAGCACGCAACGGGAAACCAGCGTACTGGAACGTTCCCCTGATCAGGGACACTGTGATCATTGAGCGGCCGGCAGAACAGACTACCCTTACAAAACGGTATACAGAAGAAGCGGTTCGTTTTATTCATGACAATGCAAAAAAACCTTTCTTTCTCTATCTTGCTCACACGATGCCCCATGTCCCCTTGTTCGCTTCACCGGGTTTTGTTGATACCAGTGCACGCGGACTTTACGGGGATGTTGTGGAAGAGATCGACTGGAGTGTGGGGGAGGTGCTGAAGGCAATTCGTGAGACCGGTAATGCAGGAAATACGCTCGTCATTTTTACAAGTGATAATGGACCCTGGCTTGTCCAGCAGTTTAACGGGGGATCAGCCGGACTGTTGTACGATGGGAAAGGGACCACATGGGAAGGGGGTATGCGTGTACCCATGATCGCATGGTGGCCAGGTACAGTGCCCTCGGGGATAACCTCGCATGAGTTCGTTACATCGTTGGATCTTTTGCCTACAGCTGCAGCACTTGGCGGAGTATCGCTTCCGGATCGGCAGCTTGACGGATATAATATCCTTCCCTTACTACAGGGAGAAGCACGATCGCCACGCGATTTCTTTGTCTATTATCGTGGCGACCGTGTTTATGCCGCCCGGCTGGGCCCCTGGAAAGCACATTTCATAACACAGACAGCATACCCTGATGGTCCGCTTGTCACGCACAACCCACCCTTGCTGTACCAGCTTCACCGGGATCCGGGCGAGCATTTCGACCTCGCACCACAGTACCCGGAAATCATCGATGAGATAGAGACTCAACTGGAAGAGCATTATGCATCCGTGGCCGTTCAAGAGTACCGTCCATTGAAGCAGAATCGTTGATAGACAAAGCACGGGTAACGGGTGGCTTTCTTTGGGTGCAGGATATGTCCGCATTTGACGGGGGATGGGGAGGTGATGCACAATTGTGGTGGGTAAGGATGTACGGTCAGCAGGCTATTCCGGTGGCTACCTGGTGGGTATCGATGGCTTCCTGCTGCGTAAATAACAGGGTAATTCATTGTATTGTTTATTTTTAAAATTACAAACGAATGAAACATAGCGTTATTAGAATCAGCGTTTTAGTAATCAGCAGCATCCTGCTCTGTTCAGGATCCTGCAGGAATGATCCCATAGAATCGGAACAAGATCCGCCCAATATTTTATGGATCGTCTGCGAAGACCAGTGGAGTGATTTTTTCCCGATGTACGGAGATTCAACGGTTAACCTGCCTACACTCGAGAGAATTGCCAACGAAGGAATCGTGTTTGAAAACGCGTTTGCCACTGTTCCGGTCTGTGCCCCGTCGAGAAGTGCCCTCATTACCGGGATGTACCCCACCACCCTGGGAACACACAATATGAGGACTTACAATGGGTACAGTCCTGTAAATCAACCTACTATCGGTATTCCAAGTTATTCGCCGGTGGTTCCTGAAAACATTCGCTGCTTTACCGAATACCTCCGGATGGCAGGCTATTATTGCACGAACAATGCTAAGGAGGATTACAACTTCAAAACTCCGGTATCAGCATGGGATGAGAGTGGGAGGGATGCCCACTGGAGGAACAGGGCAGAAGATCAGCCCTTTTTTGCGGTGTTTAATTTTAATGTTACCCATGAATCAAGCATCTGGGTGAATGGAGACAGCACCCTTTTGGTGGAACCGGAGGTGATCGGGATACCACCCTTTTTCCCGGATGATTCGGTTATCCGACGCGATCTGGCGGTTAACTACAGCAACCTGGTGCGTCTCGACAAACAGGTTGCACAGCTGCTTCAACAATTGAAAGAGGATGGACTGTATGATCAAACAATCATTTTTTTCTATAGTGATAATGGTGGTCCTTTTCCGCGATTTAAAAGAGCCCTCTATGAGACGGGGATAAAGATCCCCCTGTTTATTCGATTCCCCGGTAATGCGGGAGAATCGGAGCGACGCGAAGACCTGGTCAGTTTTATCGATTTTGGCCCCACTGTTTTATCCCTGGCCGGGATAAAACCGCCAGGTCACATGCAGGGCCAGGCATTTCTTGGGGAATTCAAATCAAAACAGGAAAAGCAGTATGTTTTTACATCAGCTGACCGGTTTGATGAAACGTACGACAGGGTAAGGGCAGTCCGGTCACGCGAGTTTAAATACATCCGGAATTTCAATACTGCTCTTCCCTATGCCATTCCGAATTCTTACCGCATGAACATGCCCATGATGCAAAGGCTCCTGGAACTGGATGGGTTGAACAGACTGGATCCTGTATCCTCACTCTGGATGGCGGATAATAAGCCGGAAGAAGAATTGTATGAACTGATGATCGATCCCTATGAAATCAACAACCTGGCGGGGAATGATCAATACAGGGATACCCTTCTTTTCTTCAGGGATCTGTTGGATAACTGGATAATAGAAACAAACGACCTGGGAAGATATAGAGAAAGCGAACTGGTAAGTAAATGGCTTATTGATGGGAAACAGCCGGTATTAGACGAGCCCGAATTTACAATTTCAGGAAATGATCTAATCATTACCTCAAATGTCCCGGATGCTACCCTATTGTGGAAATATCCATCTGGGGAGAAATGGATTATCTATCATGCTTCCATACCGTATTCAGCGAATGATACCATTGAAGCGAAAGCGGTCCGGATTGGTTATGCCGACAGCGAGGTATCCGTGCTTTTTCAGTGAGTAATGGTTGGTATTCTCTCTCCCGTCTAGCGGCTATAGTCCGCTTGACGGGTAATTTGATCGTAATGGTCCCGTAGGGGCCAGAGGTTGGTAGTCCCGGGTTGCTCATGCTAAAGCATGATTACCCGGGGTTATTCATTATTTATCCCCTTCAGGGATGCTTTTTTAAAGGGTATTAATACCTGAAAGTCAAAGGTTCAATAAGGTACTTAATCACAGAGTGATGCCTATGGCATAACCCAATAACTATAAATAACGATCCGCCAGGCGGATCAAATGACCATTCTGACCATTGCTTTGCCTGCCCTCCTCCACCGCCAAGGCGGTTACGGCGGGGAACCCGGCAGGTAGGTATGACAATTGTATGACCATTACATGACCCTGTGAAATAGTGACTATGTCACTCCTGCTATGCAGGATTTCACGGGGTAAACCATTGG
>Ga0315547_1001085_pt1 | contig 22858 bp, 20 predicted proteins | sample SalMarSW160240MG_2_FD_202542 | JGI IMG/M metagenome (GOLD analysis project Ga0315547, IMG submission 202542) | Salt marsh sediment microbial communities from the Plum Island Ecosystem LTER, Massachusetts, United States - Salt Marsh Sediment SW1601-240 ...
AGGAAAAGAGCCAAAAAATATGGTTAAGGGCGGCACCAAGAGCCATTGGAAAATCATGGCGATTTTTCGGCGAGATTTATATTTTTTCGGTTTAGGTGGAAGAAGTAAGGTGCTAATGACCATAGAGATAACAAGCCCTATCAGGGCAAAACTAGCCAATATTTGGACTATCTTGGGTAGAGAATAAGCTAAAACCGTAATATTGAAACGCTCTCCTCCCAGAAACAAAGGCAGCCAACCAAAGAAACAAATGATTAAAGCATTTGTTGCCCAGGAATGATTCCCCTCAATAATATTGAAAGTTTGATAAATCCTCAATTTAAGAGGTATTTTTTTATCCTTGAGCATTCCAAAGATGGCATAAGGAAGATTTTCTGCTGCTCCCCAGGCCCAACGCCGAAGTTGTTTATATTGATTTTTTAGAGTTTTTAAGAAACTCGTGGCTAGGCAGGTATCCATTGAGACGGGGAAATAAAGAGGTTGGACTTTGTAGTTGCCGCTAAAATGAAGTAAGCATTGCCAAAATATTCGAGAATCCTCGGAGACTATATTAGTTTGCCAAAAACCAACATCACAAGCGGTTTTAAAACTCATTGAATGAGAAGAAAAAGTGACCAGTCGTTCTGACCGCTGCTGTTCCATCATCTGCCAGAAAGTATTGCTAGTGGCTATTACTCGGAAAGGAGCGGGAGCATCCCAGAGGTTATTGTGATACATTGGAATAGGTTGGTAGCTTTTTTTAGTTGGGTTTTCAGAGGTAAGGAAGTGGTAAGTAAGGCACCCAAAGTATTGGGGATGGACGCAGGTATCTACATCAAAAACAGAAACAATTATAAATTCAGGGGGAATTCCCTGAGGATCAATAAACTTTTGTTTAATCTGCTTGGCTGCCCAAGTTACATTGGAGCCTTTACCGGCCATTTCTCCAATAATATTTTTGGGATGCCTGGTTATTAAAAGATGATAGAATTTATCACCGTATTGCTTTTTGATTTGTTCTGCTGTTTCTTGGGCAGCATCACCTGCTCTTTCTTCAGTAGCCAGAACCACGAGCATTTTATCTTTAGGATAGTCCGAAGCAGCTAAAGCATCTAAGGTAGATTTAAGAACCTCCAGGGGTTCTTTGTACATAGGGAGGATTATCAGATGGTAAATATCGCGCCAGCTAGGAGTAGCAGGCTTTAGCCTGCGATTTTCGCCGCCTGATCGCGAACTAAAGTTCGCTACTCCAAGGTCGCTACTCCAGGTCGCTACTCCACTTTCTAGCTTCTCTCTCCAATCAATCCCCAAATGTTTTTTTAGCCGCCGATAAGTTGCTACCAAATGGGCTGAAAGATAGCTTACTTTAATAAGCCAATAAGTATCAAAAGCAATAACAAAAAGAGCAATCCAGACTGGTTTTGCCCAAGAAAAATAAATCATTCCCCCTATGGTAGCCCAAGAAAAGGCGCCGGGAAAAATTTCCAAGGCACGATAGATTGTTCGGTCTTGCCAATTCCTAAGGTCTTTATAGTTGCTGGCACGGAGATGTTCTTTGGTCATAGTTATATCTTATCATAAAAATTTAAAAATAGAAGACCCGCCTGCGTTTCGCTTCGGCGGGTTCTCATTTTTCTAGCTAAATCAAAGATTTAGAGAAAAATGGAAAAAGCCCACCGTTTTACGGTAGGCTTGGATTTTTATTTAATACATCAATGGATTTTTTAACCATCCAAGATTGAGACTAAAGTTTAATCCAGCTTCTTCAATTTTGACAAGTTTTTCTAATTCCTTAGGGTCAACATCTCTCAATACTTTTCCCTCGTGCCTGTCCCCATTGAAAGTATAAAGAACTTTTTTGAGTTTTATCTCTTGCTGTGCGTAAAACCCTTTTTTCTCAGCAACTCTTTCTACCGTTTCTATATGAACCGGATTTTGCCAGGAGTCAAAAGTGTGTTTAGTTGTTTCTTCCCGGTATTCTTTATCCAGTCCAACTCCTTCCCAGACCTGTTTGAGATAGAGCTCATTTCTTTCTTGATAATTTCCATCTTCTATGAGAATATAAGGGACTCCGAAATTAATCAATCCTCTAGTAATTATCCATTTTATTATTTTTGGATTACGACTAACTACCACCGGAACAATTTTCCCATCCTCGGTTTTCATCGGCACATAAATATAAAGTTTCAAATCATCAATAATCTCTTTTGTTAAGAGTTCTTCTATAAAATTGATATCTGTGTAAGTATCTCTTACTTCAAATAATTTCTCATTGCCTAAGCCCAATTTTTTATTCCAATATTTCTTTTTGTAAGAGTCTTTGCACTTTTCATAATCTTTACCAAACTTTCCTTTGTTCCATCTATCTTCGATATCTCTCCAGATACATATCCCTAGAAGATAAGGGTTAAGTTGCCAAGGGCTCCAAGCTAAAATCCTTCCGTTCCAGTAGTTAAAAGTATCCCATTCCTGTGGAGTGATGACTTTGTCTTTAAGAAGTCGATCCATAATCTTGAAATGCCACAAACTAGCCCATCCTTCATTCATAATCTTCGTCTCTCGTTGAGGAACCAGATACCTAGACTGCTCCCAGATATGATTAAGAATGTCTTTTCGCTGCCATCCAATTGGAGCTTTATCAATGAGATAAAAAAGAATATCTTGCTCAGGTTCTAGCGGAGTCTTTTCTTTGAATTCTTCGAGAGATAAAAGTTTTTTCTTCTTACTCTTTTTACTTTTTGTGTTCCTTGTTCTCTTTAATTCTCTTATAAGGAATTTCCTTCGTTCTTCTTCTATTTGAGGTTCTTGAGAAAGGTCAGGATTGATGTTGAGTTCTAAAGCCATCCCGGCATCAATTGTTTTTTCTACTTCATCCCTACCAAGATCTGACTCGTATTTCAAGAATCGTTCACGGGCAAAAGAAGCAGAAGAAAGCATATCTCGACGAGTGAACCCAAAACGGAAATTATTCTTCATAAAGTCATTGTGTCCAAAAACATGAGCCATGGTAGTAATCTGGAGAGCAATGGGGAGATCTTTCATGATATAAGCCCGAGAAGGGTCTAGGTTGTAAACAATCTCCAAGGGAATAGGCTTTCCTTCCTCAAATTTTTTTCTTAAGATTTCGTAATCTCGTCCAAAACTCCAGTGAGAGAAATTGTTTGGAAATCGGTAAGCCATAAATTCCAGCATTTTGTCAGATGGAATTAGGTCAAACTTTTGCCTGAAAAAATCTAAGCCAAATTCAGAAGCTATTCTTTGGATTTCTTCGTCAATTTTGCGCAGGCGCTTAATATCTGTCATTTGAGCACCTCTCTTTCTTCCTTTAAGAGCTCTTTAATTACTGATGCGAGTTGTTCTCTTTTGGTAATAACTACACCCAAAAAGAGATTTTCGCCAACCATTTTTTCTACTACTTCGATTCCAAAGGAAAGCGTTTTCCTTTTAGTTTCTAATTTTTTCTCAAAAGTCTTCATTAAATCACTCCAGCTACTATATCCTCCGGGTTGAATTTCTACATAGCCGAGCATGTTACTCTTTTTAAGAAGCTTCAAAGCCTCATTGACCGTGTCTTCAGGTCTAAAGTCTTCACCATCTGAAAAATGGAAAGGATAAATATTCCATTCGCTTTCCGGATACTTTGTTTTTTCAAGTTCCGAAGCCAAAGCATAGCCACTTCCTCCATAGGTTCCGCCAGATTCAGAGCGATAGAAAAAGTCGTGTTCAGAAACTAATTCTGCTTCAGTAGTGTGAAGAATAAAACGAATCTCTACATTTTCATAAAGTTTCCTCAAAACTTCCACTAAGTAAAAAAGAAGTATCCTTGAAATAGCTTTCTTTTCTTCACCCATACTGCCGCTGGCATCTCTAATCCCGAAACAAACAGCATTAGAGTGAAATTCTATTTCTTCTTCAGGAATTTTATATCTTTCGTCTTCAGTATGAATAAAGACCTTTTTTGAGGTTGGCTTCTTGACCAGATTGCTCGTTCTAATCTTTTCAAGCGCATCTTTGATAGATTTATCTTTATTGAGCAGTCGTCTCTTGCACTCAATTTGCAAAAGGTTTGTTACTCTGGCCAGCTCGCTAGCGACAAGTTCGTAGGCGCGTACCAGAGAGCCGTTGGCTTTAATTAAAATCCTTTCACATTCTTTCTCGGTAAAGCCGGTTAATCTCATCAGCTGTCTGATAAATCCTTTTTGCCGTTTAATTGCCTCTCTTAACGTTTTTCTTTTTTCCATCAGTGACGCGGGACCAGACAGGTCAATTTTTTCGTACTTAAATTCTTTGGAAGTAATAATCTTCTTTGATTTTTTCTCTTTAAGATTAGGCAAACCACATTCCTCTAAGAACATGTCAATGATTTTTTCCAGTTCTAGTTCTGTATCAAATACTTCTTCTCCGGGTTTATCGCCTGGTTGTCCCTCTCCTTCACCTTGTCCTATTCCGCCGTTCCCTCTCTCAAAAATAAAACGATAACTTTTAAGTCCTCTTACTGTTACTCTTACCTTTTTCTTCTTGTCCCCAGTAATAATATCTTCTCTGGCAATAATGTGGTAAAGATTCTTTCTAATCATTTCATCTATTTTCTCTTGATGTCTAGCTACATCGCGGTGAGATTTCTTAATTACAGTTTCTCGTTCTTCTACTGACATTAGTTTACCTCCACGATTTTTCTCAAAATTTCTAATTTTGCTAGAAAAATCAGTGTCCGCCGAAGCGTTAGCGTAGGCGGACCTGCCTACACTTCGTTTCGGCAGGTTCTCAAAATTCTATCCAAATCAAAGATTTGGAGAATTTTGGAAAAAATGAGAGCCCGCCAAAGTGAAACGAAGGCGGGCCCGTTTAATTATTCTTGTTCTTCTTGTTTTATTTTGTGGTAGTATCTTAAAGCGTGAGCGGCTCCCTTTTCAGAAAACCCCTCCTTTTCTATAAGAGCTGCGATAGCATCGCTTCTTCTCTTTTTAACTTTAGGGTCTCTGGGACTCTCATCAGCAATAGCGTATTGGGCAGTGTCGCCTAAATCTCTTTCCAATTTCTTATCAATTCCCTTGGCTAGTTTAGGAAAACTATCTACCTCAAACTCACCTTTTTCGTAAGAACCCATCCGAGCTAAAAATCCGATTCTAAACTGCGGTACTTCGGCTTTAGAGATTCCAGCTGCTTCTTCAACTTCTCTCATATATCTTTCTGAAGCTTTTCTTTTGGCTTGGAGGTCTTTATCCCAGATTAATTCTTTCTTATGCCAAGATCTTACCTCTCGGAAATAGTTATCAAGGATATTATTTCTGGCGTCCCCGTGTCCATAAATGAAGGCGTTAATTACTACCTGTTTTATCTTCTCATTGTACCAAGGCCGAATTTCTGACTCCAAGAGTGCTTTAAATTTACCTTTCTGTTCCGGAGTAAGAAGCATTGAATGAGGAAACTGTTCCTTTAGAGAGTCAAGAACATCCACCGGGAAGAGACAACCCCTTTCCTCTATTTGTATCATAGCTCGCTCTAGAGCATCTTGAATAAATCGAGTGTCCACTCCGCTCATTCCTTCGGATTTGGTAAAATCTTTTTCGTCTATACTCTCTTTTCTTAGTTCGTCCAGGTCGATAACCTCTGCTTCTTCTTCAATCACTTCTTCTCCATTGAGATAGCGGATTTTTTTCATTGGGTCAGGACAAAGCTTTGAATCTTTTATTCTGGTTCTTATAGCAAAGAGAGCTAAAATATCTTCCGTATAGGGTTCAATATGAATTTTTTCAAAACCCGGATGCTTCTTAAAAATCTTTTCTTTTAAGAGTTTGCGATAAATCTTTTTCTCTTCAGAGAGCCTCATATTAGATGGAACGGGGATTACTCTGATTCTGGAGTGCAGTGCTTCATTTTTTGGGTCATTCCGGAATTCTAGATAGTGGTGGACATTAGTATGAAAGATTACCAATACATCCCTATATATATGAGGAAGGGTACCTTCAGGCGGCTTTACCTGTTTTTCTTCGCAAAGCGAAATAAAACAAGCGCGCATAATTGAGGGGTCAAGCCGGATTCCTTCTCTTCCTTCAAAAATTCCTTGGTTAGCTATGAGAAGAATTCCCTCTCTTGGATTGTAAATTCGTGGGTCGTCTTCACGGAATTGGCCCATTTTGGAGCTATCTTTTCTTGCCAGTAGTGTTTGACTGTCTTGGGCCTTCTTTTCTGCTGGTTCAAAACTAGCCAGTCCTCGTCTTCCTCTTTCTGAATAGGTAAGTTTTACCACTGGAACCTTTTCCCAAAGGATTCCACCTTTTTCGTCTCGGTAATTAAATTTATGATGAGCACGAGCCCAAATAATATCACCCTTTTCATCAAAGAGTTCCGTCGCCTCTTTCAGCTCAATAGTTTCTTCTTCTCCGTAAATTTTTTCTACTTTCTGCCAATCAATGTCCCCTTTTTCGTCAATATATCCGGGTCGTGTCTTTAGCTTCTGAACAGTTTCAAATCTTTCTTTAAAATTTTCTATTTTATCCTCTTCTAAAAGTCTTTGTCGGCACCACGGACAGATATCTGCTTTTTCATCTATCCTGATGCCGAATTTTTCTCTTAGGTCTTCGCGTGTATGTCGGGGGGTAGCCCATAGAGGATTACAGAATGTTTCACAGTCTTTAATAGCATAGAAACTACCTTCTTTTTCTAAACCACGAAACATAAGTTCGACCATTGTTGATTTACCAGTAGAGGTAGGACCGACCAGAAGAATAAGCCGTTTACCCATCTCACCTCCAAAAGCAGCGTCTTTAATGGTCATCACTATCTCGTGAATAGTTTCTTCTATACCATAGAGGTGGTCAGTAAAGAATTTGTGCTTGACGATGCCTTCTTTTAACCCCAATTTCTTAGGAGGAATTTCCGTTCCTTTACTTTCAATGATTTTGTAAACACGACTAGCGGGGCCTCCACCTAGCTCGGGATTTTCTCTTACCATCCTTAAGAAATTCAAAACAATTCCTTCCCATTTTTCTTTCTTTGCCCTCTTTCTATCTTCTTCGATAAACTTCCGAAGGTCATTATCGGTGTTACTCTCTTTTGTCTTTTCAGACATTTCTGTCCTCCTGTATATTTTTGTTTTTAAGGTACTTTACTTGTTAGTTCAGTATATCAAAGGAGTCAAAAGTGTAAAAGAGGATAAGCTGTGGATAACTTATTTATGGTATAATAGTGGTGCCTATGGAAAAAGATTTAAGTAAAGCATTAAATTATACCTACCGGCTTCTGGGTATTCGGCCGAGAAGTGTCTTTGAGATGGAGAGGAAATTAAAAGGGAAAAGGTTTGATGAAGAGATTATTGAGAAAGTAATTGATGAGCTTAAAAGGCTGGAGTTACTTGATGATGAGAAGTTTGCTAGAGAGTGGACTTGCGAAAGATTAAAGTATCGGCCTTGCGGAAGATTTTTGGTAAAAAAGAAACTTTTGGAAAAGGGAATTGCCAAAGAGATTATTAATAATGTTTTAGAAGAATTTTTGCCCCCGGAGAAGGAGATCGAGCTGGCAAAAGTAGAAGCGGATAAACGCGGATATACACGCGGAAAAACGCGGAATGAAGATAAACAAAAGTTAGTTCTCTTTTTAAAGAGTAGGGGATTTGGGTGGGAAGTTATTAGTGAAGCACTCGAAAATGACAAATAACAAATATCAAATGTCAAATCAAATCCAAAATCCAAATGACAAAAATAAATAATTTGACATTTAGTCATTTGACATTCATTTGAAATTTGTAATTTGAAATTTGGAATTTTAACTCCGATTACAAAAAACTCTTCCGATACAAGAAGAGCTTTTTTAATAATCTAAAACCTAGAATTTATCGTGGTATTCGTTCCCTCCACTCCGGCAGGGGGAAATTGACATAGATGGATTTTTCCTCGGGGCAGCAGTAGCCGTCAGAGTCGCAGACAAAAAGGGTTACTTCCTTATCTCCTTCAGATAAGAATTTAACAAGTGGATTTTGTTCATTAGAAGTGGCTGGGTCTCCGTCTTCAAATGTCCAGGACCAGCTGACAATACTTGCTCCTCCGTAAGCAGTGGATTCATCTGTAAACTGGACGGCAGTATTCGGGATAATCTTCATCATAAGCATTGGGATATTCTGGAGCCCAGGAAAAGTCGCAATCTGGGTATTGATGTTTAGGGGTCCAAAATGAGTCATTAGCCCAGCTAGACCAGCTGCCCGGTTCATCTTTAACTCTTACTCGCCAGTTGTAATTTTTATCCCACTCAAGAATAGTCGGGTCGGGCAGGGTGTAGGATTCGGATGAAGAAGAAACTTCGCCGGTATCCCAAATACCGCCCTTGATTTCAACTTGGTAAGAAACTTGAGGGTCTCCATCGTCATCAAAGTATTCCCAACTAAAAGTAACTGCTCGTGAATCAGCTTCACAATACCAATGGGTTTCCCAAGTGGAAAGAATATCAGGGGGAGTGTTGATACGTACTGAACCATCATAAGTCCAGTCGGACCACCAATCAACATTATCCTTTACTCGATATCTAAATTCATAAGTGCTACCCTTTTGGCCCTCATAAATAAAATCATCAATCGTACTGCCGCCATTAGGCAAATCGCTATTTACCCACGAACCGCCGTTTATTCTTACATCAACGTCTCCTTCCGCCACTCCTGAAGTAGCATCGCTTTCGGTAAGATTTACCCAAATATCAGTATCTAGAGAAACGCCATTTTCTTGGTCAATTGAGGCAGAAGGTGGAGTTGTATCTTTTTTGAGTGTCCAAGAGCCGGACCAGCCGGATTCATCTCCCCATTCGTCTTGGGTTTTAGCTCTCCAGGACCTTCCCGTAGTGTCAGGAACAGTGGTTGACCAGCTAACTCTTCTACCGGGGCCGCCAAAACCACTCCAGTATTCACAAGAACCATTACTATCTAAATCAAAACAAACCTTAACTTGGTCTCCTTCTAGATCTGCTGGGTCGGGAACATCAGCTTGAAAGGTGGGTTCATAAGTAATCCAAACATCATTAGGCGGAGCAATGAGAGTCGGAACATTTGGGGCTTGATTGTTTACCGTTATAGTAACATTATCAGTTGGTGTTCCTCCGCCTCCGGTGCAGCTAGCGGTATAAATGAAATTCCCCGGAACTCCACCTCCCGGCCAAACTATATAGTTGTAGGTGCCATCATTAAGTTGCTCATTATCTATTATTTTAGAGCCATCAGGATTTGTAATAGTGCAGTAGGCATAGGCGGAGGCTGATTCTCTATTGTCTAAAATTAAAGTTAAAGTAGATGATTCCCCTCGGTTAATAGGATTAGGCGAAGCACTAAAATTAATACAAGTTTGGCAGCCAAGATAAAAAGCAGAAACCAGGTTCCATGGTTTAATAAGTACCAGTGCTGTAATAAGTAAAACTAGGATAGTTAAATAGATTAAGAGTTTTTTGTTCATGGTTGTATTCTACCAGATTTCAAGAAGCTAAACAAGCTAGAGATTGTGGATAAGTTAAGTTTCTATTTTAATAGTGGTTGGATTACTGCTCCTTTTAATATGATGGTAATGATAAGCCCGATTAGCATCCAGATAGCAAAAGGGGATGGTTGATATATTGTCAACTGTAATTTTTTACCCTTAATAAATTCTTTTAAAAGTGGTATTTGTTTTTGAGTTAGTCCATCAGGATAAATTCTGCCGATGGTTTTTTTGAATACAATTTTATCTTTTTTGTCTTCTCCCATTAATACGTTAAGAGTCTCTTCGGTAAACCGCATTCCCGGTTTAAGGGCTTCTGGTAATATTGCTTTAATCTCTTTTTTCTTAAGATACCAATCAAACATTTTTCTAAAAGCAAATCCACCGAAGATAATTATTGAGGTAGTGCCTAACATTGGCCTGATAGCTAAAAGCGGAGATTGACCAAAGAAAATCCATTTGTAAAATAAGAAGACCAGAAGAACAGCTGCGATGACATAAAAAACCTTTCTTATTTTTTGAAGTACTCTCATCAGGAGTATAAAGACCCCTAAAAGTATAATAAAGACGGTCCATCTTTCAAGGCCTAAAGTGACAGTAAAAAAATAGGTGAGAGTTTTTCCGGCTGTGCTTCTAAAAAGAATTCCAAAGAAGCTGACCATGACAAAGAAGATAACAATCATAGCTAAAGCTTCCTTTACTAAAGTTAATCTTTTTTTCTTTGACTTTTCTTTATTTATATCTTTATTTTTCCCAGGGGAATCTTTTTTACGAACAAAGAAAAGCCACTGAAAAAAAGTGTAGATAAGTTTTATCAGAAATATTGCTAAAGCAATGGTAAAAATATTAAGAAGAAGGGCAAATGAAGGAAAATAGGCAAGATATGTTTTAGAATAAAATTTTAAAGGAAGAAGTAAGGCAAATAAAGTAAAGAGTTTAGCATCGCCGGCCGACCAGACATTCCAGCGCCACATTAGAAATCCTACCAAAAAAGCAAGGGTGGTATTTAAAAAGACCTCCCTTAAGTAAGAGAGCCGCAAAATAAAAGCAGAGTGAGGAGCAATATTAAAGTACTCCAGTGTCCAAAAAGAAAAGTTCCAGAGAATAAATAAGGCAAAAATCACCAGCCCCCATAAAAAACCAATTTTTATCCATTTATTTCTAATTTTTCCATACTTAAAATCCTCCCAGGCAGCGATAGTAGCAATGGCAAGGAGGGGGATTAAAAATAAATAATCAGAGAATAATATTTTACTTAAATAGTACATTTTGGATGGGATGATACTTGTTTCCTGTTTCTTTAATAATGTATCTCTCTCTAATCGGCTTAAACTCCTTTCCACCTACTTTTTTCAAATAATCTTTATAGATTCCTAAACAGTATTTTTTATAAAGACATCTATTGCATTGAGGAAGAGAAGTTAATTCATAATCCTCCACCGTTCTCCATGTATATTTCCAAAGAGAAGAAGAGATAGTACAAAGTGGAAAATGATAAAAACGGAACTCTTTAAATTTCGGAATCCATTTAGCTATTTTAGGTATAAATTTAATTTTTTTTAAGTCAGTATAGGTAACTCCCACAATCTTAAAGTTTTTTCCGGCCTGGCCTTCCATTTCCATAAAAATGATTACCACTCGATCAATCCCGGGAAAATTCTTTTTTATAAATTTTAGTATTTCTTCAGCGTATCGATAGGTAAGTTTGGTAATAATGATTCTTAATTCAAATTCATGAAGCCCCAAACTTTTATATTTTAGTAAATTTTCAATTCCTTTTACGGTTTGAGAAAAACTTCCCGGGGTTCTAGTAATAGCGTCATGAGTTTTCGCATTATATCCGTGTAGGCTGATATAAACATTTACTGGGGTGAAACTCAAGACCTTTTTAGTAAACGAAGGATAACAAAATCTTCTACCATTGGTATCTATTTCTATTATCACTGGAGGGAATTTTTTTCTGGTAAAAGAAAGTATTTTGAAAAAATCCGGATGAATAGTTGGTTCCCCACCAGTAAAAATAATTTTGTCATCAATAAGATTCCTCTTTTCATCAAAAATTTCTGCAGCACCAATCCTTCCTCGAAGTTGGGCAAGACCATAATCTTTAAAAGGATCCCGAGCTTGGAATTCGGTAGGATTAGTGCACATAATACACCTGCTATTACATTTGTTCCAGATGCAAATTACTGGCATGATTTAAATTCCCCCCATCCTCTCTTTTGGATATAATCACGCCAGGGTCCTTCACAGATTTTGGAATATTTACATCCTCCACATGGAGGTCCCTGGCTCTTGCCTTCTTCTCGGCGCCATTTTTTATAATCAGAGATAACCTGAGCTATTTCTCTTACTTCAGTAGATTCTACCTTAACATCGTCAATATGTTCTTCGTAACTTTGCATAAAACAAAATGGAACAGCTCTAATCGGAGATTCTACATTGTATTTTCGACATAAGTCAATGAATTTATGAATATAGGGAGCTGTTTCAACATAGGTGGGAACCATCTCATTAAAATTATCCCAGGCATTCCCTAGGCCGTGAGGAAAAGACAGTTGGATGCTTTTTACCCCTGAACTAATAAGTAGTTTAGCTAATTTTGGCAAATGATTGTAATTTAACGTATTAATAACCGTATTAGTTTTTAAACCCACATTAAGCTTGGCAAGATTAGCGATACCGGCAGTAGTTTGGGCGAAACTTCCCGGAGCTCTGGTGAGAAAATCTTGGGCTTTTTTATTCCAGTCGTGGATAGAAACCAGAAAAAAACTTGCTCCTGCTTCAACTAACCTTTGAGCAAATTTCGATGAAGAACACATTCTTCCATTTGTTTGAATGTCAATTGCTTTGAACCCCAGAGACTTAGCATAGCTAATGAGCTCAAGAATATCCTTGCGAATAGTTACTTCTCCGCCGGTAAGAACCAAGTTCTTATTTTGAGGATTCTTAATTTGTTTTAGCTCTCGTTTTGCTTCTTCGGTAGTTCTATCTCCCCATTTTCTTTTATGCGCCACTACACAAAACCGGCAATTATTATTGCAGGCAAAACCCAACTTTAGGTCTATTTTTTTGGTCATTTTATTCTATCTCAAAGGTAATTTTTTTCTCATTCTTGAGTTCTCCGATGGTTGCTTCTGCTGTTTCGTAAAACTTCGCTTCTTTTTGTAATTCTTTTTGGGCTTTAGCTACCGCCTCTTTCATATTAGAGGCAGTCACAAAACCAAGAACTTCATAATGCTCTTGGCTTCGATAGATGACTACATACTTTTTTTGCATAGTTTTTAATAATATTTATTTAATTGGTTTTAATTCTTTATCCCCATACCGCTTCAGATATTCTTTCCAAATCCCTTCACATTTATCATATAGTTTACATCCCTTACATCTTTTTGTTTTTGCTCGGCCGACTATTTTACGAGAACCCTCAACATCCCGATTTTCAAAGTCAGGGGCTAAATGTTCGGTGTGAAAAATCTCCACTTCTTGCAGTTCGCTTATCTGATCTAAATAATTGGTAAAGTAACAAAGGGGAACATAGCGGATAGCCCAATGAGGGATATTGTACTTTTTGCCAATATCTAAACATTTATGGATAAAAGGGGCGGCCTCTGAAATTTTAGGAACAAATTTGTAAAACTCATCGTGTGCTGCTCCATAAGAAGGGTCAACAAAAATAAATTCTGAATTTCTGATTCCCTGGTCGTAAATGAATTGTCCGATTTGGGCAATGTTTTTATAGTTCTGCTTGACAATAGTGGTGTTGGAACCGATGTTTTTAAGTCCTGCAATCTTGACATTTTTTATTCCAATTTTCAATTGTTCAAAACTGCCCGGCACTTGGGTCAAAAAGTCATGTAGTTTTACATTATGTCCGTGAATAGAAAAAACTAAGCTATTTATCCCCGCTTCAATAATTTTTTTAGCAAAATCTTCGTAAGCATACATTCGTCCATTAGTAGACATCATAATTGTCTCAAACCCCAGTTCCTTAGCAAATTTTATAAGTTCTATAATATCTGGTCTAATACTCATTTCTCCCCCCACCAATTCCAAATAAGTCGTTCCCGAATTTTTAGCTTCCATCATTTCTTTCTTAATCTGAAGAGTTTTCTTTTCAGGGATACTGTTTCTTTTATTAATATTAAGACAGAACTGACAATTATTATTGCAGTGGTAGCCGGGAATAATGACTGTTTTTTTGATTTTAGACATAAAGGCTTATTCTATAAAGAATACTCTTTTAAACTTATCTGTTAAATTTAAGTAATCAAGATAATGTTGAGTTAAAATACAATCGATTTTGTTAAGGCAGACTATTTTTGAATGCTCATCAAAAATCTCGTTAAATTCTGCCTTGGGGGCTTTACATTGGAATTCTTTGTATGTCTCTTCTGGCCAAACTACTATTTTCTTTAACTTATTTTTTATATTGGTTGGATAAACTTCGGGATGGCAATATTCACTTTCTATTCTATGAAACATAAAAAAGATATACTTTTTATCATACCCCTCTTCTTTAAGGGGAACGATAATCGGTAGATCAGTTCCGTTTAATGGAAAACGGTTAAATTCAAGATAATCCTTACTTTTTAACTGGTTTAAATTTGTGTAATAGGCATCGTAGCCCAATTTATTTAGAAGATAAGCAGAGGGAATGCTAGTCGCTCCAGCATTGCAGTAGAGTAGTAATTTATCTTTTTTGGTGATGCCATAGCTTGTAAGAAAATTCTCAATTTTATCATCTAACATAAGTTCCTTCAGTTGAAAAATACTGGTTAGAAGAGCAGTGTCGATCAATTGGAATCTTTTATACGCTAGTCCTATTTTCTTAAATTCGCCGTACTGAGATTTATTTATTTGACTTAAACCAATAAATTTATCTGAATAATCTACGACTTCAGAAAAGTAGATAAGGTCAATATTAACATTATTATCAAAAAGCATTGAATTTATTTTTCTAAGTCTATAAAACCTCCAACCCACCACCGCCACACAGATAAATAAACTCGAAAAAAGCGTTATAAATATTATTCTTTTGATTTTCCCCTTTTTAATTTTTATACCCAAAGAAATAATCGCTGTAATTAGAACTATGATAACCTGTCCTACGGTGCCAAGAGAAGCAGATAAAAGTTGTAAGGAACTGGGGGAAAAGAAAGCATAAGCTGTTTTAAAGCTGATTAAAAATTGCAGTAAAACTAATACGATTAGATAAGTTATCTTAGAGTACCTCGATTTCAACATCTTCTTTATTGTAATTTATAGATAATTTTCCAGTTTTAGGAATTCTATTAATTATTTTACTGACCTGAATTACAGTTTTATTATATTCTCTGGCGACAGTGGCTAGATGCGATAAACCCGAACCCCTCTCTGTAATAATCGCCTGGATATTATTTAGCAACATTGTGAAATCAGGATTCAAATATTTTGTGACAATACAGTCACATTTTTTAAAATCAAATATCTTTTTCAAGACTTGATACTTTAATTTGTTTGTTTTTAAGCAGGTTCTAACTAATAATTTGCCTTTTAATTTCATGCCAGTTTAGATTAAAGATGTTTTTTATTTTTTTGGCTTTGGCTAATTTTAACAATTCAAACCTTAGGTCATTGACGACGAACAAAGCACAATACCTTAATTCTTCTCTTAAGGCAGAGTAAACTGCGAATAAATTTTTGCCTTTTGTTTTTATGTATTTGTCTAGCTTGATATCTTTCTTAAGCTTGAAATCTCTTGAGAATTTCGCTAGGTTCATCAATTCATTTGGGGCGTATTCACTAAATCTCCTAGATGATAGTTCAAAGGCATTCAGTCCATAATGTCCAAATTTTCTTTTAAACTGTTCAGAGGAGATTTTGCCATCATAGAGTTTTTTAAAGCACAATAATTTTTCATCTTCCTTATTAATCACGAAACTGGATTTATCCTCCCTGTTCGTCGAAGTTTTAACGGAGGCGGATTGGACGAGAAAAGCGTACATCAGTAGCAAATTATTAAGAGCTATAACTTCATAAATTTTTTCAAATTCTCTAAACAGATTTTCAATGTTTTTAAATGGCTCATTTTTCTTAATCTCGCAGCGTTTGTACCTTTGGATAAAGTTATAAATATCAATGTACTTGTTTAGATACCATAATCTAATTTTCACATTACTGGCTATTTTTTTGAGGGGATTTCTTGATTTGAGCAATGCATCATATTTCTTTTTTGCCTTTACTATTATTTCAATTAAATATTTAGATATTTCAGTTGGATTTTCAATAAAATCTTCTATTTCAATAGTATATTTTCCCATAGAAGTAGATTAATAATTTTAGGGTTATTCTATTTAAAATCAAGAACAAAACCATCCGTTAAATCCTTCTTTTGATAAGAGTAAAGAAGTAAATTGTCTTTGAATATTTCAATTTTATTGTCGTCGGCAATAATTTTATTTCCCCTCCTTATTTTATTTAGCAACGAGAAATTTATCAGAGAGATTGGAGGAATTACTTTTTTATAAAATAATATATTATTTCTTTCAATGTGCCCATCGAGAATAACCCATTTAAAAAGGTCAAAGAATAAGACTGGTTTAGAAAGAGTAAAGCTTATAACTTTTTCTATGTCTGGAGCATATTCTTTTAATAGCAATTGGATTCTTTCACCCATCTTTATGCTTTCTTGGCAATCGTAAGAGCAAGGGATATGAGAGATAAATTGCAGATAATAGGGGTGAAAAGGATAGTCTTTATTTGAAGAAAGGTATTTGTCTTGTCGTTTAAGGTCTTTTTTGTCTTTAAGTCTTGTAGAAAAGTTAAATAAGTTGTTTGTTAAGAAGTTACGTTTTTTAGAGTTTTTGTATGAGTGATGAATAATTCTTGGATGTTGATATTGAATATTTCGTTCAAAAAAATATAAGTGGTTTCTGATGCAACATTCTGGGTAGCCCAGGAGCCTTCCGGTTTTTTCTGGATCTTTTTCCACAACAAAGGAATTTATCACCTGCTTTGCTGTTTGTTTTTCTTTTGAGATAGCGCAGACCATTATTTGGCGGTTTGCTATAGTTTCTTTCTTACACTCGATGGTTAGCTCTGGAAATACACGAGTAATTAATTCTTTTTGTTTTTTGGTAAGACCGCAAGTCAAACAGGGCCTTATTCCTGCTAAAACTGCTAGAATTTCTGGAAGAATTATGCCGGTTTTAAAGCTAACTAAGACTGCTTTTTTGAGTTGTTCTGAAGTAGTCATATTAATTTTACGGCTTAAACTCTTTAGTTCCGTACAAATCTATATATGTTCTTAACACTCCATCACACCTATCAGCATAAGGACAGTTTTTACATAGGGGAATTCGGATTTTATCTGGATTCTTTTCTAAGCAGGGGAAAAAATATTTATGAGCATCTTTTGGGAGAGAGCAAGGAAGGAACTCTACTAGCAAAAATTTAGCATGCGAATAGCCCAACCCTCGGTCTTGCTTTGCTCGACCTCGGGGTATGCGAATGGGCCCATGCGAATAATTTTTAAGAACATTTACTACATAATGACCCAAATCGCTCATTTTCATTATAATCTTTTTATCCCTTGAACGTCTAGAAAGAGGAGCGGCATTGAGAATATTAATTTCTTTAACTTCCAGACCAATAACTAAGTCAACCATTTTAGGAAGTTCGCGATAATTTATTTTATTCAGAAGAAGATTAATAATTAAACTAAAATCTTCTCTCTTTAATTCCATCACATTCTTTATTCCTTGGATGGTTTGTAAAAAACTTCCTTTGACTTGCGTTTGGCCGTCATGCATTTCAGGAGTTGCACCATTAAGAGAGATAACTATTTGATTTATTCCTGCATCTAAAACTTTTTGGGCAAAATCTTTATAGGCTAACATTCTTCCGTTAGTGGTAAAGCCTACTTGTTTAAAGTCCAGTTTCTTGGCAAATTTTAAAATTTCAATAAAATCTTTTCTTAAAGTCGGCTCCCGACCCATAAAATTAACGAAGTCGTAGTGGTTTCTGGCAAGAGATACTTCTTTTTTAATTTGCTTGGTACTTTTAGGTTTAAAATTCTCTAAGTATTCATCTGCCTCTGAACAAAAGATACAGTTATTGTTGCAGTTGTAGCCGATGTAGATGTAGGGACTCACCATAAAAATTAAAAATTAGTTTTTAATATCTGCCTAATCTTCTCTACTTGCCTCTTGTCTCTTATCGGTTTTAGTTCCTCTGTTCCATACATTTCGGCATATGCTTTCCATAACCCGGCACAATAATTATTTAGGAGACAAGAATTGCACTGCTTGGGCTTTACTTTAGTTTTCGTATGGAATTCTTTGGTGGCTAGCTGATATTGAGTCTGGGAATCTCTACTGGCTAGTTTGATATTTTGGGGTTGATCAAGAGCTTGTTGGGCGATGATGTATTGCTCGTAACCTTTGAGAAAACACAAGGGAACCATTCCGCAGGAAGAAATACCAAAACGTATATCTTTTTTCTGACAAAGATTTGAAGCTTTAAGGAGATACGGTTCTACTAAAGAAAGTTTGGGAAAGATGTGTTTATTTTTTAGGGCGGCCCCTGTCGGATAAATAAAAGAAAAAATTATATAGTTTATGGTTCGACTGCAGTTCACAGCGAAGCTGTTCACTGCGAGCTGCTCACCACAAGTTTTCGGGAATTTTTGAGAAATAAATTCAACAAAACCGGCTAAATCTTTATAGTTTTGTTTTGCGATAATGTGATAGATAAAAACATAGGCGCCAATATCTATAAGATTCTGGATTCCCTCAATAGTTTTTTCAAAAGTATTAGAGGTATTGACCAAGTATTCAGAAACCTCTTTTTTATGGGAATGGAGAGAAACGGAAAAGGTTGGGCGAGTTTTTTGGAAAGCATTGGCTATTTTTTTAGTAAAGTTTTTGTTTGAAAACTTAAAAGCATTGGTTAAAATACAGATTTTTTTAAAGCCCAATTTTTCGGCAAAAGAAATTAGTTCTGCTAAGTCATTTCTTAAAGTCGGTTCTCCTCCGTCAAAGTGAAGTTCTTGAAAGCCCTCTTGGGCGGCTTTTTTAATTTCCCTTTTGGATTCTTCAGTTGTAAGATTTCTTTGGGGTACCCTTCCATCCTTTTTGGTGCAAAAAAGGCAATCTTCATTGCAGGCAGAAAGAGAATCAAGGTAAAACTTTTTTATTTTTTTAAACATAAGTGTGTTTTTGCTAGCCCAACGATTTCTTCCTGTCCGTATAAGTCCAAATAGTCTTTCCAGACTCCGCCGCATTCTTTATAAAACTTACAATTCTCGCATATTTTTATTCTTTCTTTATGGATATCAAAACATACATCTCCTTCTTCCTTTTTAAATCTTCTTGGTTTGTATCCTACTTGTTTAGCTGTGGTAATTCTTTCTTGGGCTGTAACGAAGGTAGTATATGAATTTTCTCTCAAATTTGCGCTAAAGAGACAAAGAGGGAAATCAAAAAAAGTAACAAGATAAAATTTATTGAGAATTCTTTCCAGATTATTTAGAGAACGTGATAAATCGTTCATTTTTACAGCCAGAGTTTTATAAGAATCTTTTCCAAATCCATCAGGGATAAGGTCTAAGATATTGAAGAGTTTAACCTTGAGAGAGGAGATAAATTTACTTATTTCAAGAAGGTTCTTGTGGTTTAGGCTGGAGACCACAGTATTAACAATAACTCTCAAATTTGGAAAACTTGCTTGATATTTGGAGACATTTTTGATGCCCCGAATGGTTTGTTCAAAGGTTTTGGGGGTGCGAGTGATGGCATCGTGGAGTATGGCATTATGGCCATAAAGAGAAAAATTGATTCGTCTCACTCCACTCTTAATAATTTTTTCAGTAAAATCACCATAACTTAGCATTCGCCCATTAGTGCTCAATGCTATGTCTTCATAACCTAAATGCTTGGCATATTCCACAAGGCAGAGGATGTCTTTTCTCATTGTCGGCTCACCTCCCGTAAATTCTACTTTCTTAAAGTTCTGTTTTATCCCCCTTTCCAAATCTTTTATTATCTCTTCGGTAGTTCTATCCTTATAGTTCCCCCCCTTCGGTTTAGTCGTGCACATAATACAGTTGTTATTACAAGAAAACCCAAGCATAGCCAGGAATATTTGACCTGATGGAACGTTTTGAGGTTTATCCATAATCTAATAGCTTATTTTATGGGTTTGAATTCATCCCAGCCAAAAATCTGCGGATATTCTTTCCAGGGGCCCTCGCAGACTTTATAATATTTGCATTTTGGACAGTTTGGTCCTTTGGTCTTACCTTCGGTTTTACGATATTCTTTGTAATTTTCTATAGACCAAGTTGCATCATAAACTGCTCCATCGGGGATAACTCTCTCGGCGATGTAGTTCTCATAACCTTTCATAAAGCAGTAAGGGATAGCTTCGGTCATAACACTAACGCCAGCATTAATCCCAATTTGAAGCCCTTCCTTGATATAGGGCATTATTTTAGACTTCCGAGGAACAATTTCATCTATTAGTTTTTGGTCTTGAAGGATAAGGCGATTAATGTGTATAAAAGCAAATTGAAATTGATTTACACTTAAACTTATTAAAAGTTTAGCTATTTGAGGAAGATATTTATGGTTAGGTTTAGTAATCACTGTGTTCATCAGAATTCTTTGGCCTAAAGATTTAAGATTTTTTATACCGGCGGTAGTTTGGTCAAAGCTTCCCGGAGAAGTGGTTAAACTGTCATGAAGCTGGGCTGTATTTCCATGAAGGGCTAGGGCAAATTCATTGGCTCCGTTTTTAATTAGATCTTGACAGAATTTTTTGTAAGCAAACATTCGACCATTGGTCTGAATTTGGATACTTTCGAATCCTAAATCCTTGGCAAAATTGACCAGCTCTGGCAGATCTTTTCTAATGGTCGGTTCCCCACCAGTAAAAACAACCGCTTCGTGTTTTTTTCGAGCTTCCTTTAGAATTTTCTTGAGTTGGCCGGTTGTTTTATCAGGGTAAATATCGCGTTTGTTTCCCTGTACACAAAACCGGCAGTGATTATTGCATTGAAAGCCAACTTTGATGTCTACTCTTTGCATAATTTTAATTATTTAAATAATCCCCAACATTGCGGATCCGGCAAGAACTGTGGATCTTCCAAGTACGTATCTTTCCAATATCCATAGCTTACACACTTGGCTCCTCCCTTGCATTTCTCAAAATAAGGACAATTTTGGCAGCGGATGTTTGTATTTTGGGGATTTCTTAGTTTTTTTAATTCCCCAGAATTATAAAATATTTCTTCTAAAGATTGCTTTAGGACATTTCCGACATAAATTGGCAGCCTTCGGCAGGGATAAACATCGCCATTGGGAAGAATTGTTAAAGAGGAATATCCGGCTACACAAGTATTAGCTCGGTAACCCTCTTGGGCTAAAATTCCATCTTCGCAGCCTATACTTAGTCTTAATTTTAATCCGTCATTTTTTAGTTTTTGATTACTTTTAAGAATATAAAGATATAACTCTTTTGTCTCTTGAGGGGAAATTATTAATTTTTTCATAAGTTTTCCTCTGCCGAGAGGGATAAATCTTCTTAAACTCAAGCTATTTACTCCGAGCTTCTTGGCTAATTTAACTAGTAAGTGAACATCTTTTAAATTTTGTTTAGTTATTGTTACAGAAATACTGGTGGGCATTTTATTTTTAACTAGTAATTTTGCGGCTTCCACTATTTTTTCAAAAGTTCCCTTACCTCGGATTTCGTCATTTGTCTTTTTCATACCCTCTAAGCTCACTTGAGCATAATCTACTTTTAATTCTTTAAGTCGGGCTAAATTCTGATTGTTAAGCAGAATGCCGTTAATAAGAATTCCATATCTAGTAAATTCTTTGTTCTCATAACATTTTTCTAAAAATTTAAAAAAGTCATCCCTTACCATTGGTTCACCACCGGTAATAGAGATTCTTGAGGTTTGGCGAGGAAGTTTCCATTTTTTTATAAGCCTCAAGTAATCGTCAAGGATTTTGAAAAGCTGCTCTAAAGATAACTCATTTTTTAAAAACTTCGGGTCAAAATAACAGTGCTTGCAAGCCAGATTGCACCTTTCGGTAATATGCCATTGGAGATGGAAAGATTTGGGTTGATATTGATATTCATTGAGCATGGTTTTTCTTTCGTCATAATAACACCACCCAGCCTTTTACGCAACTCTTGACAGGAATTTAATAATATGCTATCATTAAGATAGGTTCTTTGAGAATAAAGAATCGAAAAAAAGAAAATAAAAGATACAGGAGGTATGTCATGAAAGAAAAAGTTTTAGCTCTTAGCATTTTGTTGTTGTTGGTTTTTCTGGCAACCGGTTGTAGTTCTAAAGTTAGTCAGTGGAATAGATTAGAACAGAGACTCAATCCTAATAAGAAGACAATGGTGATAATAGCAGGAAGAGAAGTGGGCGAGGTATTTGCTAAAAAAGTGAAAAGATCTGGGACTCTTTGCGTGGGTGTCGGATACGGTTTTCTATTAAACCCTTATTCTTCCCACTACAAAAGAGACTGCTTTACCTATCAGAGTTTTATTCACTCCGATTACCCTCTAATTGTGCTTTTTAGTCCTGACCAGATAAATATTTCTTTGGATAAGCTTCCAGAAGAATACCACTTTCTTTCGGTTATTGGGATAGAAAAAGTGAGAAGGATTTTAGATCAAGGGAAGTGTCTGATAGTCTCTAAATGGGAAAAGGAAAAAGAAATTAAAGTAGGTCACATTCCGCTTGGAAAAGATGAGTCTATGCCTCTTTATTTAATAAGAGGAGAAAGATATTTGACATTGATCGCTGCCCCCAATGAGAAGCTCCTTTTGAAAGCGATTGTTCGATTCTTTGGGCTAAAGGAAATTCCGGTGGAGCCGATCATATTTTAGAGCCAGGCAAACTACTAAGAAATCCCCCTTAAGAAATTAAGGGGGATTTTTATAGATTTCAATAAAAGAAAATCAGGCAGCCTCAACACGTTTCTTCAAATGCTCCTGGTTATAAAAGAATTTCACATATACGCTTAATTCAAACAAACCCTTTGTTAAAAAAACGATATAATCGTCCTGAATTTTTATTTTGTTTAATTCTAATAAAGAGTCAATCTCGTTTCCAAATACGCTAAAAATATCTTCCCCGAAAATATTTTTAAAATCTTTAACGGACACCCTAGAAGCATCCTCTACTCTCCTTAAAACATAACGTCGCATTTGATATTTTTTAGGGTACATTTCTACATTATAAGTGCTATTTTTAAAATCAAGATTATTAATATCAGCATTAGCATTAATATACCATATTGAATTCTTCAAGAAAGAACATGCGTGTAATCCAAGACCCAGAGCTGAGTTTTTTAAAGGCCAGTATGGTTGAAGTGGGTAAGTAACAGGACGTTTATGGTGTTTTTTTAAAAAACGTTGAC
>Ga0315547_1001086_pt1 | contig 22852 bp, 19 predicted proteins | sample SalMarSW160240MG_2_FD_202542 | JGI IMG/M metagenome (GOLD analysis project Ga0315547, IMG submission 202542) | Salt marsh sediment microbial communities from the Plum Island Ecosystem LTER, Massachusetts, United States - Salt Marsh Sediment SW1601-240 ...
CCCTTAGTGCTTCTCCTATGGCGGCAGTAGTTTTACCCTTTCCGTCCCCTGTATAAACCTGAACCAATCCCTTTCTCATTTTTAACCCTTGAAAAATAGTAACTATTTACCGCAGAGATCGCAAAGTGCGCGGAGATGAATCAAGCTGTTATAAACTTTGCTTCTTATGAACTATGAGCCATGAGCTACAATACTATCCTGCTACGTTTATCTCCTTAAAATAGATACCCGGAGTTCTTGTAGCCCCTATCCAACGAAGCTCGCTTCCCAAGGTTGCTACTTGATTGAACATAGTATAAGCATTGCCACTCACCATAATATCTTTCAGTCTTCCCACAATCCTTCCCTTTTCTACCTTATACCCCAGATCCAGGTTTACAGAGAACTCCCCCATGAGAGTATTGCTCTGTCCACTTCCTATTACCTGATCCACTATGATCCCTTCTTTAATGTCTTTGACCATCTCCTTAAAAGATACATCTCCAGCCGTTAAGATGAAGTTACTGGTAGAGGGGGAAGGGAGACTATCATATCCCCTGGCTCCATTGGCGGTACTTTCAGTCTCCATTAAACCAGCCGTTTGCAAGTCATAGATGAAATTCTTCAACACTCCTTCTTTAATTATCTGGGTGCGGCGAGAGGGTATACCCTCTCCATCTAAGGGAGCAGTAGCTAGACCAAAGGAGAATAGAGGATCATCAGTGATGTTGATACATGGTGAGACAATGCGAGTTCCGAGTTTATCCAAAAGGGGGGAGGCCTTCTTTTGCACAGTTTTTCCATTGATTCCAATCTTTAATGATTGAAGTAAGAGGGGAACCGCCCTGGGAGTAAAGATAGCTGGATATCTTCCGGGGTTGATTTTGGATTTCTTTCTGGAAAGTCTTATGGCCTCAGTTATTCTCCTGGCCACCGAAGAAGACCAGTCCTCATACTTAGAGCTAGCCTCACCCTCCTGCACTCCCAGAAAATCCCCCTCTTTAGCTAAAAAGGCATAAAATGAGAGTGCATAGGTGGTTTTTTTGAAAGAAAAAGAAAGTCCCCTTGAGTTCATGATCATAACTTCGATCTCCGTCTTTTCTGCTCCCCCCTCGCATTTAAAATTAGGAGCTTCTTTCAAAATAAGTTCAATCGTCCTTTCTCCCTCTTCCACCATCTGGTGGGTCTTTAAAGAAATAACCTGGGAATTATAGCATTGAGGAGAAGGAATCCTTCCCGGGTGAGGAAGATTAAAACGTGCTTCTTGCCCAAATTTGGCAGACTCAAGAGCTGAGTTTATCAAATCTTGGGGATCACTTAAATCGGTAAGGCTGGAGAATCCAATTCTTTGATTTTTAATCACCCGCAGCCCAACTCCATCCTCAAAGGCTGACTCAACCGACTTAAGTTTATCGGCTTGGAATCCAACTTCTTTCGTCTGGGATCTTACCCTGTAAAGCTCGGCCTCTTCAGCACGAGAGCTAGCCATCTCCAGAATCTTCTCCATACTATCTTCCCCCTACTACTACATCCCGGATCTTCAGGTGAGGTCCTCCGGTGGATACCGGCAGGGGAGACTGAGCTCCCTTCCCACAGCCCCCGGGCCCGGTAAAAAATACAAGATCATTACCAATATCCTCAATGTTGGAGAGTGTGGTGAAAATGTTACCAGTGAGGTTCAAATCCCTTAGCTTCTTTCCCAATTTACCTTTCTGGATGAGATAACCCTCTTCTGGAGAAAAGGTAAACATTTCCAGGTTAGTTTGACCACCGCGAAACCCCTTAGCGTATATTCCCTCTTCTACCTCGGCTATCATCTCTTCCAGGGATTTATTACCCGGCGCTATGTAAGTGTTACTCATTCTGACTATAGGAGGATACTCGTAGCTAATGGCCCTGGCGTTTCCGGTGGGATGTTCTCCCATTCTGGCGGCTGTTTCTCGAGAATGGAGTCGACCCACCAATTTACCCTCTTTGATGAGATAAGTCTTTTGAGCCTCAACTCCTTCATCGTCGTACAGATAATAGCCCCCTTCTCCTTTGATTTTAGGCTCATCAATGATATTGAGCCGACTCGATCCAAAGACTCTTCCCAACCGCATAATCTTTTGCATTCTCCTGTTCTCATAGAGAAAATCGGCTTCGGAAAGATGTCCAAAGGCTTCATGGGCAAATACCCCGCTTAGTTTGGGATCTACTATTACTGTGTATCTACCTCCTGTGGCTGGCTCGGCGTCCAGAAGATCTTCTGCTCGTCGGACTGCTTTTTCTGCTTCCTTTTCTCTTCCTTCCACCAGCTCATATCCACCGACTCCTCCTATTCCCTCACGGGCAGATTGAATATTATCACCTCTTCGGGCTATAGCTGTCATTCCTAAAACTGTGTCTATTCTCTCCTGCTCAATGTAAGTTCCGTCCGAATTAAGGAAATACTTTATTATACGAACATCCGCATATTTTAAGTCAGAGGTCTGGATTTGCTTAGAGGAAAGAAGAATCTGGTTGTAGCGGCTACAGAGGAGATACTTCTCCTCTAGAGAAATCTGGCGAGGGTCTTTTTGTACCTGGATCGATACTTTTCTGTCCAGAGGCGGAACCGGGGCTAGCTTTATCTTTCCTTTTTTTATCAGGGAAGCCTCGTCCACCGCCAGTCTTAAATAATATTTTAATTTATCTATATCGTTAAAAGAAACAAAACTCCATCCACCCTTGATCTTAGCCCTAATAGCCCCTCCCTTTTCTGAAGATTCTCCAATTGCCTCCAGCTCTTTTCCCACATAGTGAATCTCAACAACTCTGATTTCCTCATACCTGATCTCGATGTAATCTGCCCTGGCTTTCTCCAAACAGGAGGTTAGATAAGCCTTCATTCAGCCAACCTTTTCCATAATCTCGTCAGTAATGTCAAAGTTAGCATAAACTCTCTGAACGTCCTCGGATTCCTCCAAAGCATCCATCAAACGAAGCATTTGAAGAGCCTCTTTTTCTTCAAGGGGGACGGTAGTCTGGGGAACCATTGTCAATTCAAGTAGTTCAGGGGGGTATCCGGCTTTCTTTATATTCTCTTTAATTTGAGCAAATTGCTCGGGTGCAAAAACAATCTCTAGGATATCATCTTCATCCTTTATATCCTCTGCCCCTGCCTCAACTGCTAGATCAATTATCTTGTCCTCATCTACTTTGCTTTTGTCCAGTATCATTGTTCCTTTGCGGTCAAACAACCAGTTAACACATCCCACTTCTCCTAAATGACCTCCATGTTGGCTTAGAATATGCCTTATCTGAGAGATAGCCCTTTTTTTATTGTCGGTAACTCCCTCGATAAGCAAGGCCGCTCCTCCTGGCCCGTATCCCTCACAGGTGAATTCCTCATAGCTAACTCCGGGAAGATCACCTGTACCTCGCTGGATGGCCCTTTCAATATTGGACTTGGGCATTCCCGCCTCCTGGGCCATCTCTACCGTCAGACGCAAGCCGGGATTAGTCTGGAGATCTGCCCCCGCTCTTGCTTCGATGGTAAGTTTACGAGCAAGCTTACTGAAAATCTGACCTTTCTGGGCATCCTTCTTTGCCTTTTTGTGTTTTATACTGCTCCATTTAGAATGACCTGACACGGTGCATCACCTCCTCGCGTCTTTTGTAAGTATTCAGTGAACCCCGTCATTTTTGGTAGTCGCAAGGCTCAGAGCCTGCGCACTCTAAAGGGTGCGGCTACCCTGAAAATTCAATGTGACACGGCGTTTACTGAGCATTTACCGTCTTTTGTAGTAGTCTAGCAGAAAGGAGGGCTCTGTCAAGAAAAGAAAGAGGAAGAGTATCACTTGACTAAATTTAAATTGTCTCTAAGATAAGGAGCAATTGGATTGGTCCTTTTTAGAAAGACGGGCTAATAATCCTGGGTAAAAAAGCCATGAAAGGGGGTGAAAAAGGACTATTTTTTAGGCAAAGTCCCGGATTGCGCTAGATGAAGGATAATCCGAGGAGGAAAAAACTATTTTGCAAAGGTGAGAAATAAACCCTGTTAGATGTTTACTATGCAACAGGGTGAATTTTGTCTAACTCGAAGCTAAGAAATTGTGAGAGAAGGAGGTTTCTCAAGATGAAGAAAATATTGATTATCATGGCTGCTTTACTGCTTTTGTTGGGATTAACCACCGGCGGCGGGGTAGGAGCAGCTATCAAAATTGGGGGATTGTATTCTCTTACCGGTGGTCTGGCTCCCTTTGGTCCTCCTATTGCCAATGGGGCTAAACTAGCGGTGGATCAGATAAACGAGACCGGAGGTCTGCTGGGTGAGCCTCTGGAAATCGTGGTTAGAGATACGGGAACTGCTCCGGCAGTAGGCCGGGATGCAGCGACTAAGCTGGTGGAGATTGACAAAGTTCCGGCACTGGTGGGGGCCCTGAGTAGTGGGGTCACCTTTGCTGTCTCCAGCATCACCATAGCTAATGAGGTGGTTCAGATCTCCCCCGCTTCTACTTCACCTGCCATAACCGACCTTGATGATAATGACTTTGTCTTCCGCACGGTTGTGTCTGACGCTGCCCAAGGAGTTGTACAGGGAGATCTCGCCGAATTCTTGGGCTTTGAGACCGCTTCGGTAATATATGTAAACAACGCTTACGGCAAAGGACTGGCTGAGGTCTTCAAGAAAACCTTTGAAGCCAAAGGTAGTAAGGTTCTAGCTATGGTTCCCTATGAGGAAGGTAAGCCCTCCTACCGGGGAGAAATAGAAGCAGCTATCAAGGGAAATCCGGATGCTTTTAATGTTATCGGTTATCCGGTGGATGGAAACAAGATGCTGGTACAGGTTGTAGAACTAGGATACCAGGGGAAGTACCTTTTCTCCGATGGTATGAAAGGTGAAGCAGTAGCAGCAGGCCCAGCCTCTGAATATATTGAAGGATCTTTCGGTACAGCACCGGGACCAATTAAAGTGGCGGCGGCAGAACAATTTGAAGCTGACTATATTGCCGCATACGGAAAGTCAACCGTACCTTTCCGCGGCGAAAGTTACGATGCGGTAGCTTTGATTGCTCTAGCCATCCAGAAGACAGGTCCAGATTTTCTCAAAATGTCCCGTGCCGAACAAGGTCGAGCCATCCGGGATAATCTAAGAGCTGTGGCTAATTCCCCGGGAGTGGAGGTCACCTATAACGAGTTTGCTACGGCCTTCGACCTTTTAAAAGCGGGTAAAGACATTAATTATCAAGGAATCGCCGGACCCTGTACCATAGACGAGAATGGTGATATGAGTGAAGGGGCGATTGAAATATGGTTCATTCATAACGCCAAGGTTGAAACCGTACGAATGGTAGAGGTTAAGATCTGAATCAGCTCTGGACTTAACTTGAAAGAAGGCCTGTTCGGATGAGCAGGCCTTCTTCTTTTTTGAAAAATGAAGAAAAACTCTTTGACTGAATACCCCAAAAAGGTACCCTAGACTCACTTCTTAAACATCTTGGAAACTATCTTTTCCTCGCCTAAAATGCCCTGGGGGCGTAAAAGCAGGGTTAGCTCCAGAAGGACTCCAACGACAATTACGCGCAGAGCCCCCGCTTGCGTGCCAGAGAGAGCAAAATGCCCGGTAAGAAACTCTGTTCCTGCCCAGATGCCCCAGATGACAAAAGCTCCCAAGACGGCCCCTTTTGAGTTTCCACTTCCTCCAACGATCAGCATTACCCAGATAAAGAAGGTGCCATAAAGAGGCTCAAAGCTACTGGCGTCTATGAATTTGGCATAATGAGCATATAGGCTTCCCGCCATCCCCATAACCATGGCTCCTAAGACGAAAGACTGTAGCTTAAATGAGAAAACATTTTTCCCAGACACGGCGGCTACGGCTTCATCCTCGCGAATTGTTTTTAAGACCCGCCCCCACGGTGATCGGATACTTCTCTCGCTGGTCCAATAGAGAAGTCCTAAGATTACCAGTACCAGGGCCAGATAAAACCAATTATAGGCATTGGAGATAAAATGAACCAGCCAGGGCGAGAGCTGAGGATGTCCCTTAAGAAAACTGGAAACTCCGGCCTCGATAGGTTTGTGAAGAGGCGAGGGGATATGTTTAATACCCCAGACGGTATTACTTAGCCAACCTTCGTTTTTTAAAATGAGCCGAATGACCTCGGCAATCCCGATAGTGGCAATGGCCAGGTAATCTTCTTTAAGGCGCAAGGTAAGAAGTCCGATAAAGAAAGCTATTATCCCCGAAGCGATGATTGCCCCCAGAAGTCCCACCACCCAAGGGAGCTGAAAGCCTCCCACTATTCGCCAGTCAAGAGGCCCCGGAGGTGGTCCGGAAAGGAGAGCTGAGGTATAAGCCCCTACTGCATAAAAACCAGCAATCCCTATATTAAATAGACCAGTATAGCCCCACTGGATATTTAGCCCCAGGCAAAGAACCGCATAGATACCAGCGGTAATGGCAAAGAAGACCAGATAGTTAAGAATCCCTATGAAAGTGTCCATTTATTTTGTCCCAAAGAGTCCTCTGGGTTTGATAATCAACATAATGACCATAATTATGAAAGCAACTGCCGGTTTATAGGCAGTGGAAATGAAGGCGGTGGAGATTTCTCCTGAAAGACCGATGATCATCCCTCCGGCCATCGCTCCATAAGGGTTTCCTATTCCTCCCAGAATCACGGCAGCAAAGATAGGAAGAAGCATCTGCCAGCCCATATCAGGGGTTATAAATTTATCCTCGATCCCGGCCAATATCCCCCCTGCAGCAGCTAGAGCTGCTGCGATTGCCCAGGTCCACATAATTACTTTTTCCGTATCGATGCCGCTAACCCGGGCTAATTCCATATTGTCGGAGGCAGCCCGCATGGCCTTACCCATTTTGGTCTTTTGTAAGAAAAAGTGTAGGCTAATAACCAGGAGGGCCACCACTATGATAATAAAGACCTCGTCAGGTTTGATCCTGATCCCCAGGAGGGGTATCTTGCGCGTAATCTGAATCGCTTTAAAATAGTACTGAGGCTGAGGTCCCCAGATAAACTGGATGATGTTCCTCAAACAAAAAGACATTCCTACTGCGGCAATGAGCAATACGATGGGTCCGGTTCTGCGTAGTCTCAGGTAGAGGATCCGATCAATAACAATCGCTGCTAGTGCGGTTAATAAAAGAGCTATAAAAAAAGCCAGCATCATCGGTAAACCAAAGGAAAGAGGACCAAATGGGCTATCAGGAATGCCCAGTCCTCGCAGCAGGGTGAGAGAAACTAGAGCCAGAAAAGCACCCAGGGACATAATGTCGCCGTGAGAGAAATTGGCAAAATTCAAAATACGGTAGGTCAGGGATAGACCAATTGCCCCTAGAGTGATGATACTTCCCGAGATTATACCATATACAATTAACTGGGGAATTCCAGAAAGTAGTTCCAGTCCTAACCTCCCAAATAAAGCTTTCCTACCTTTTCGTTATTAAGTAGAGCCTGCCCGGTGTCTTCAAATTTTTTGTGGCCCATAGCTAGAACATACCCTCTGTGACAGAGTTTCAAAGCCTCCCGGGCATTCTGCTCGACCATGAGAACACCTACCCCGGATTGGTTTATTTCTATAATCTTTTCAAAGATCAACTTCACCAGTCTCGGAGAAAGACTTGCTGAAGGCTCATCCAGAAGTAAAACCTGGGGATCGAGCATTAAGGCCCTCGCCATGGCCACCATCTGGCGCTGACCTCCTGAGAGTTTTCTTACTCGGAATCTTTTTGCCTCCTTTAAATCGGGGAAGATCCCGTAGACCTCTTTCATTCTCGGTCTAAAATCATCCTTCCTGATAAAAGCTCCCATCTCCAAATTCTCTTCCACCGTTAAGGATGGGAAAACATTGTCTGTTTGAGGAACATAACAGATGCCCCGCCTTACTATCTTGTCCGGTGATAGACCAGTAATGTCGTGACCATCAAAGGTTATTTTGCCATGGGTAGGCTTTAGGAGCCCCAGGATGGTCTTCATGAGAGTAGATTTACCGGCTCCATTAGGACCAATGATAGAAATAATCTCTCTCTTATCTACCCCCATAGAGATCCCGTGGAGAATTTCCACTCCTCCATAACCAGTTTTAATATTGCGCGCCTCAAGAATCATCTCTAGCGTCCTCCCAGATACGCCTCCAGTACACTTTCATTCTTTTTAATCTCATCCGGTGTTCCCTCTGCTAGTTGTCTTCCCTTATTCATGACTATTACGGTGTCACAAAGGTTCATGATGAGATCCATATCGTGCTCGATAAGGAAGAAGGTTTTTCCTCTCTGGCGAAGGTTCTCAATGTTCCTGGTCAGCTTTCTCATCAAGGTCGGATTCACTCCTGCCCCAGGTTCATCCAGAAGGATCATTTTAGGTTCAGCCATTAACGTTCTAGCCAGTTCCAGAAGCTTTTTCTGACCGGACGATAGATTTTTGGCGTATTCATTGGCCAAATCAATAAGCTCCACAAACTCCAGCACCTCCAGGGCCTCATCTCTAAGTTCTCTCTCTTGGTGTCTCACAACTCCGGGGCGAAAAAACGAATTCCAGACACGCTCCCCTACCTGATTTTCAGGGACCACCATTAGATTCTCCAGTACCGTCATCTCTTTGAGTTCTCGGGGAATTTGAAAAGTTCTGGTTAGTGCTCTTCTGGCAATCTTATGGGGAGAAAGACCGTTAATTCGCTCCCCACTGAACCAGATCTCTCCTCCATCCGGTGCATAAAACCCGGTGATTAAATTAAAAAGGGTGGTTTTTCCGGCCCCGTTAGGTCCAATGAGACCAGTGATGGAGCCTTGCTCTACCTTCAACGAACATCCATCAACCGCTTTAATTCCCCCAAAGCTTTTTTCCAGATCCATTACTTCCAACATCCCATCGCACCTCTTTTGCTAACTTCTTCGACATACTTAAGAAAGATAGCAGTGCCATGTCAAGTCTTGGCACAATTTCAACCATTTAGAATAATAGAATGGAAAGAAAAGTCAAATTTTTAAAAAAATACAAGCTCCAGGTTTCTGAAAAATCCTCTTCTTTTTGCTGTGCAGCAAGGATGTTTTTCATATCTCAGCCGCGTGATCTCGCCTCTGTCGTTCCAAACTCTTAGTTCTTTTCTAACTTATATGTCGCCCATAAGAGCTACAGCATAAAGGTATGAGCAGAACTTAGCGGCAACGTTGGAAAACACCGAGCAAAAGGCAGCCTCAAACTTTTTCAGCAAACGGGAGCGGGTGGTTGACAAAAATCTTAAGGCGGGTATAGTTGAAATTGTAAATGTTCAGTAAACGCCGTGTCACATTGAATTTTCAGGGTAGCCGCACCCTTTAGGATGCGCAGGCTAAAGCCTGCGACTACCAAAAATGACGGGGTTCACTGAATACTTACCTATTAGGTGCGTATGCTCTGGCTCGTTTCAATTTCCCAGGGAAGCAATTTGGGATTTTGCTTCTAGTATTTCCCCTGCTTCCCTTAATTGCCATCCTCGTTCCTCTGGTTCTCTTTCTATTTTTCCAAAAATGGTTCATAGCTGGCTTATTCGCACAGTGGTCAAGATGAAGGGGGGTGATTAGATCCTTTCAAATATTTTTGAACTGGTGGAAGTTTGCCAAGTTTACGGCAGGTATTTATGATGGAAAAGATTTTCAGGCAAGATGAGGGGAGTTTCCCATGACCGACAAAAAGCGGATTCACATTGTGTCTCATACTCACTGGGATAGAGAATGGTATCTTACCCTAGAAGAGTACCGAGTAAAATTGGTTGACCTGGTGGACCATCTTCTTGATGTTCTGGAAAAAGATCCAGACTATCATTATTTCATGCTGGATGGGCAAACTGTGGTCCTGGAGGATTATCTAAAGATTAAGCCCGAAAATAAGGGAAGACTGAAGAAGCTTATCGCTAAAGGACGACTTCTCATCGGTCCCTGGTATATCCTCCCCGATGAATTCCTGGTCAGCGCAGAATCCTATGTAAGAAATCTACTCCTGGGTGATAAGATCTGCCGGGAATTCGGAGGAAAAATGGAAGTGGGATACCTTCCTGATTCTTTCGGACACATAGCTCAGATGCCTCAACTACTAAAAGGTTTTGGCATAGAAACTGCGGTGATCTGGCGAGGAGTGGGAAAGGAGGTAAAAAAAACCGAGTTTATCTGGCAGGCTCCGAATGGCTCAAAGGTACTAACCGTTCATTTACCTTTTGGATACTGTACCGGAGCAGCTCTTCCCTCCGAGGTGGATGATTCGAGGCGCAGAATCAATTCGATGGTAGAAAAACTTTCTCCCCTTGCTACTACCAATCTACTTCTCCTTATGAATGGTTGCGATCATCTAGAACCCCAGCCGGAACTTCCCCGCCTTATTAGAGAGGTCAATAAAAAAATGGATTCGGCGCTGCTCGTGCATTCCACCCTGCCTATCTTCTTTAAGGAATTAAGAGAAAAGGTTTATGAGCTTCCCATTTACCGCACAGAGTGGAGATCCGGGGAAAGAACTATTATTCTTACCGGAACTCTTTCTTCCAGAATGTATCTAAAGCAATGGAATAAAAGAGTCCAGATTTTACTTGAAAAATGGGTGGAACCTTTCTCTACTCTTGCTTATCTAGCTGGAAAGCCTTATCCTTCTTCCTTAATCTGGCATGCCTGGCGGTATCTTTTAAAAAATCATGCTCATGACAGCATCTGTGGATGCGGCCTTGATGAAATTCATGAGGAGATGATTACCAGATTCAAAAAGGCTCAACAGGTGGGAGAAGGGCTTTATAGCCAGGCCATCAATTATCTGGCGGCCAGCATTGATACAACTAATAATGAGGTGAATTTGGTGATCTTTAACCCCCTCCCAAACAAAAGGACTGACTTAGTAGAAGCAACGGTGGAACTCAATTCTGAGCTAACAAGAAGGGTCGACTGGCAAGCCGGACGATTGATAGAAATTAGGGAAAAAGAAAAGGTAAGCCCTCTTCCTACCCTACTCAGGATGTATGATGAGGAAAATAAAGAGATTCCGTCTGTCATAGAAAAGGCGGAGAGGGTAGAGAAAATAAAGTATACGTCTGATGATCTTCCGCAGGTGTACCGGACTACCAGTTATCATCTGACTCTATTGGCCCGCGATGTACCGGGATTGGGCTACCGAACCTACCGCATAAAACCGGGTTATGAGAAAGAAAAAGAAAAAAAGCCTGAAGAGCTTAAGCTGGAAAATGAGTACCTCAAAGTCACTCCAAACTTGAAGAGCGGGACTCTGGACATATACGATAAAGAGACAAAAATAAGGTATCAGAACTGTAACCTCTTTGTGGATGGAGGAGATGCCGGAGATGAATATACCTACTCACCACCTTGTGAGGACCTGCTAATATCCAGTGTTGAGGCGAAATCACAGATAAAATGGGAGGCTTTCAACTCTGTAAGATCTACCTTGAGGATTAAGATCCACCTTGAACTTCCCGAATCTTTGAGCAAGGACAGAAAGAAAAGATCGTCCAAGACCGTAGATTGTCCCATTACCAGCTATGTTTCACTTTATCCCGGGGTAAAAAGGGTTGATGTGAGAACCGTCATTGAAAATAAGGCAAAAGATCATCGCCTGAGGGTTACGTTCCCCACTGAGATAGAGACTGATACATCGTATGCCGAGGCTCATTTTCAAGTCATAAGTCGAAAAATATCCTCCCCGGAGACAAGAGAATGGATGGAAAAATCCTATGGAATTAACCCGCAGCAAAACTTTGTGGACATAAATAATGGAGATTTTGGACTTACCATAGCTAACCAGGGACTTCCGGAATACGAAATAGTAGAGGAAGACCAACAATCTATTATTGCTCTGACTTTGTTGAGATGCGTGGGCTGGCTATCACAGGATGGTCTTCTCACTCGAAAGGGTCATGCCGGATGGCCCTTTCCCACTCCGGGAGCACAGTGTCTGGGAACCCATACTTTCCATTACTCTCTTATTCCTCACGGGAGTGATTGGCAGAGGGCTAGAACATTTATGGAAGCAGAGCGCTTTAATACTCCCATGAGATGTTGGCAAACCGAAAGTCATGAGGGGAAACTGCCCGGCAAAATGTCCCTGGTGGAAATTAAGCCAGAAAGCCTCATCCTTTCTGCTTTAAAGAAAGCAGAAGAGGGAGAAGCCGTTATCCTGAGGCTCTATAACACCGTCCCGCAGACCATGGAAGGGAACCTATCCTTTTTCCTTCCCTTGAAAGAGGCATACCTCGCGGGACTGAATGAGAGAAGACAGGAGAGACTCGAGATCCAGCCAGCAAACATGGTAAAGGTCACCGTCAAAGGATTTGAAATTATCACTCTACACCTGGTGTTTAAAAAGAGCCTCCTAGAGATGGAATTATAATATGATTCCTGAATGAGTATCGGATACCTGCCCTCTTTTCCCCTCTATAAAATAAAAAATAACCTTCTTCTGGACACCATCTCTGTTGGTTACATCAATAATATAAATCTTGTTTTTTGCCCTAGTTACTTCCTCCTTCTATAAAATTTTGTTTATTAGTCCTTCTATGCGTTGCAGCCCTTTAGAAATATTTTTCATAGAGGTGGCGTAAGAAAGTCGAAGATATTCATCTGCGCCAAAAACCGAGCCTGGCACTGCGGTCACATTAGCCTCATCTAACAAAATCTCGGCAAGAAAAACTGAATCTTTTATTATCTCACCTTTGAAGATTCTTCCAATAATCTGCGATACCTCAGGAAAAACGTAAAAGGCACCTCGCGGCTTCAGACACGAAATTTCCTTTATAGAATTTAACCTCTCCACAATGTAATCCCTTCTTTTGACAAATTCGGCTACCATATTAGATAAAGGCTCTTGAGGTCCTTCTAAAGCAGCCAAGGCCGCCTTCTGAGAAATCGAGGTAGGATTGGAAGTTGAATGGCTCTGCAGATTAGACATTGCCCGGATGATTTCCTTAGGACCAGCAGCATAGCCTATCCGCCAGCCGGTCATTGAATAAGATTTGGAGACGCCATTTACGACAATGGTCAATTTCTTTATCTCTGGAGCTAAAGAGGCGATACTTATATGCGCTTGACTATCATAGATAATCTTTTCGTAGATCTCATCTGAGATACAAAAGATACCCTTCTCTGTTAAGGTGTTGCTGATAGATGAAAGTTCATCCTTTGTGTAAACTATACCTGTAGGGTTAGAGGGAGAATTCAAAATTAATAGTTTTGTCTTTGGAGTAATCGTCTCTTGCAACTGCTGGGGGGTAATCTTAAAGTTATTTTCTTGAGTTGCCTTTAAGATTACAGGCTTTGCACCTGCGACCTTAATCATTTCAGGGTAACTTACCCAGTAAGGCGAAGGTAAAATTACCTCGTCGTCCTCATTACACAGGGTGAGAATTGCATTAAAGATTGAATGTTTTGCTCCGCAAGAGACAATGATTTCCTCAGGAGAATAATCAAGATTATTATCATTTTCAAATTTCCTGCAAATCGCCTCTTTTAATTCTTTCATCCCTGAGGCTGGAGTGTATTTAGTAAAACCAGAATCTATTGCCTTTTTAGCTGCCTCTTTAATATGGGCGGGCGTATCAAAATCTGGTTCACCTGCTCCAAACCCGATAACATCGATTCCCTCTTGCTTCATCTGTTTCGCCCTAGCAGTTATAGCCAGAGTTGGTGAAGAGCTGATTAGATTTACCCTTTTTGATATAGACATTTTCCCATCCATCTGAATCCTCCTTAAAAGAATATCTGAGCATAGTCATTGCTTTCTAAAATAGAGTAGGAGCAACATAATCTCCATATTGAACTTTTATTTTTTCTAGCCATTGTTTCTGTTCCTGAAGAAGCTTAAAGAAAATGTCAGGGGAATCTGTTACTTTTGTCTTATAAATTTCTACAATCCTTTCAATCTTTGCAATATTCTCGGGAATTCTTAAGGTGAATTGTTTACGGTAATCTTCCTCAGGGTAATCCTTATTAAGGACCTCTTGAAATAATTTTTTAAGGTCCTGGTATCTTGGAAGAAATCCTATGGGTGTTTTGATTGCTTCTATATCATTATGAACTCTCAGCTCCATCCACTTAAGCCAGACACGCTTATACTGCATTCCTGTTAGGTAATTACTATTTTGGCCTTTCAGAAAATAGTTTACTCCAAAGATAAGGGGAGGTTTCTCTAAATCTTTTACAAAATCTAAATGGTTCTGAATATATTTCCCGATAGGTAGAGATAAAAAGTCCAAATTTGCCATAAGATTAAATTTTCTCACACCCCCTTTTCCTAAAGTAGTAGCAGTGGTTTCTGATTCTAAACAAGAGGCTATGGTTATCACACCATGCACCCAATCAAAGCTTTCAAATACAGGTGGCCAGGTGTCTGAATCTCTTCCCCCATAGATTATTCCTTTAACTACAACACCTTCTGGGTCTTCTAATTGAGGGTCACGGTTTTTTAAGCTTCCCAATCTAATAGTGTATCTTGCATTGGGATGAGCATAAGGAATGGGGCTGCCTTTTTCATCAATTTTATCTTTAAACCACCTGGCAGAAAAATTTATCCCTTCATCAGGCGGCAGTCTTCCATCACCTTGTCAGTAAGGAACTCCATCTTTAACTAAGATATTAGAAAAAATAACCTCGCCTGGAGTAGTCAATATTTCCCAAATCAAAGGATCGTTTTCTAGATTTACATCTTTGATTATTCCAAATATTCCCCTTTCTACATTTACCGCAAATACTTTCCCCCTTCTTTTTCTTAAATAAGCAATATCATCTCCTAGGATATTCTCACCTCTTACCATACAAGTGGAGGTCTTACCACAAAAACTGGGGAAGGCGCCGGTAAAATGAGTCTTCCTCTCATCAGGTCCATAGACTCCCATAACAAACATATGTTCGGCAAGCCAGCCTTCCTTATCTGCCTTTCTTATAGCCAGTCTTAAAGATAACTTCTTTAGTCCCACTGTATTTCCTGCATATTGAGTATTAACACTGTAAACTATATTTTCCGCAAAATCTATATAAACCCTTCGTTTATCTATATTTTTACTTACATTTCCTTCTAACTCTCCTGCAGGGTGGACATATTTAAAAAATTCTATATCAGGCCCTTTTCTTTTAAATACTTGGTAAGCAGGTCTAAAAAGAATATCTTCTGAATGGGCTACATAACAAGAATCTGTAATCTGCACAGCATAGATAGAAAAATCCGAATTTATGGGTCCTAAACAAAGAAACAAAATAAACATCTCTTTTCCATCCATAATACTTTTCAATAAATCCTGGATTTCCACTAAGCCGACTTGCCTATCTATTGAATTAATATCAGGACCTAAGCTTAAGTCTTTGGTTACCAGAAATTTTGTATTTTCTTTATCTCTTGCCTGGTCAAAGTAACCGTCGAAATGAACCGTGTGACCATCTATAAGAAGCTGAGTTTCCTCTTCCAATTCTTTGGCTTTGTCTCTTATATACCTGGTATCCTCCAGAGAATCGGTACGTACAAAGACAGATAGAGGGTTACAAAGCTCCACATATTTTGCAATAAAATTATGAAGTACTGGATTATTCAATTCCATCAGTTTTTTATAGTTTTCTTCATCGCACTTTGTCTTAAGTAATTCAACGTATTTTTCTTCCATTAGAGTACCTCCCTTTTTTCGTGAAAATAGCTATAAAACAAAAAAAACCAACATACCCTCCCCCCTTTTTGTGGTAATAATGATATTGTGTTGAAAGCTATAAGTCAAGTAAAATTCGATCAATGATACAACATGTGGTAAGAATAAGGAAGTTTACAGTGGATTTGACATCTTAGGCCATTTTGATATTTTTATCTCCACACCCTGAGACCTGTAGGCTAACCAGAGGTCACCAGGATTAGACCATCAACCAATGATAGGGAGAAAAATGATAAAGGCAATTACATTTGACTTATGGAATACCTTAATTTGTGTGAAAGATTATACTTCTTTGCGGATTGAACACCTAGTGGAGTTATTAGATAAACAAAACGCCTCTCCAGATGAAAAAGTCATCAGGCAGGTATATTTCTCTATTCAGGATCTCTGGCGCCCAGATCCAGTAGGGCAATATCGTTTTGTTTCAATAAAGGAAAGGGTGGAAATGATTTTAAAGAAACTAGGTATAGAAATAGAGCACGGCCCAAAATTAGCCATTGTCAGAGATTTTGAAGAGGTTATTCTTGAGGATCCTCCTAGCCTGCTTGATGGAGTAAAATTTACCTTGGAATCACTATACCAGAAATACCCCCTGGGTCTGGTGTCTGATTCGGGCCTTACGCCTGGCAGAATCTTAAGAAAAATCTTGCAGTTCCTGGGAGTCCTGAAATTTTTTGACTGCACCGTCTTTTCTGATGAAGTGGGATACAATAAACCCAACCTCCTCATGTTCAGCCAAGCCTTAAAGCTGCTGAAAGTTCAGCCGAAAGAGACTATTCACGTAGGAGATCTACTGGAGACCGATATCGCTGGAGCAAAACTTGCTGGCATGCTCAGCATCTGGATTAATCGAGGGAAAGGGCGGTCTAACCACGAATCTTTTCGCCCTGACTACGAAATTAATCGACTCCCTGAGCTATTGCCTATGCTTAAAAAATTAAGTTTTTCCTCGTGAGTTCAATAAAGGAATCCCTAAATGCCTGACTGGATTGTGCACCTCGGATTTGCCTATAGTATGGCACGTCTCATTAAACTAAGGGATCTCAAGCTATTTTTCTTAGGATCTATCCTTCCAGATATCGGCCGGGTAGCTCTTTACTTTACCGATTTTGCTCACCTGAATCCCATTAGTTCATCTTCCTATGTTGCAGTTTTCCACACCCCTTTTATGGCCGCTTTAGTCGCCTTGGTGATCTCTTCGTTCAGTGAAAATTTTAAAAAATGCTGGGTCTTGATTTTTCTGGGAGCCATTTTTCATCTTGCTTTGGATCTCACCCAGTATAGGATAGGAAACGGCGTGCTCCTTTTTTACCCCATCTCTTTTAAGCAGTTCTACCTTAATTTATTCTGGTCTGGTGATAATGTCTCCCTTCTTCTGCGTGCACTGTCTATAGGAGTTTTGGTTATCTGTCTTCTAGAAAAGAGGCCGGTTGGAAGCCCTCTTTCTTTAAAAACTGCCAATTTAAAAATTGCCTTTCCTCTGATCCTGCTCGTCCTGGCCATTCCTCTTTTCACCACTTCCTTGATGCTAAAGAACAACGTAGACTACCTTGACTTTTTCACTCATCCTCAAAAATGGGAAGGAAAAAAAATAGAGCTTTACAAAGCTAAAGTTATCTCGACAAATCCGGTAATAATCAGAGACATGGGAGTTATGCTTGAACTTGTTGGTTCAGAAAAATTCAGAGAAGGTGATCGAATCTGCATTGAGGGCATATATAAAGAGGGGAGGATTTTTCCTTCTTTTATCCATCGCTACCGGGGTCCCTCCAAATCAATGGTCTCTCTGGTAGGCCTCTTATTTTTTATTCTGGTATGGACTGACTTTCCACAAAGGATGAGAAAACTATATAGGAGAGATTAAATTCCTGAGGGACTCTTCAAGAATGAATTTATTGTGCCATTCGTAGGCCCGGAATTCTTACACGTTTTTCTACCACGTTTAGAGCCCGGGAGACAATGAGTACCGCAACCAGATATATAAAAGCCACCACCAGAAAAACTTCAAAGTACCTAAAGTTCTCAGCCGCAATAAACTTACCCTGAGCCATCAGCTCAGGAGCTCCGATCATGTAGGCAACCGAGGAATATTTAAGGGTGTAGATTAACTCATTTGACCAGGAAGGAATAACGATTCTGAGAGCCTGGGGTAAGATAATATTCATGATTGTCTTGAACCGACTCATCCCGATAGCTCTGGCCGCCATCATCTGGCCCCGGCTGATAGATTGAATGGCTCCCCGGAAATATTCTGCTTGATAAGCAGCACTATTTAATCCCAACCCCAGGATACCGGCTACAAAAGAGGAAAGCCTTATATCGTAGCGAGGAAGTCCATAGTAGAGGATGAAGAGCTGTACTAAAAGAGGGGTACCTCGAAAAAACTGGATGTAACCGGCGCTAATCAAAGAAATAGGACGGTTGCCATATAATCGTCCCAGGGCTAGAGCAATTCCCAGCACAAACCCCAGGGAAATTGAGCAGGCAGTGAGCTCCAGAGTCACCACCGTTCCTTTGAGTAAAGCGGGAAGTATGTCATAAGTTAGCTCAAAAAAATTCATTTTCTCTCCGATTTTCCGTACAGCTCGGTTATTTTGGAAAGAAATTGCCTGGTCCGCTGATGTTGTGGATCTTCAAACAAGACCTCAGGTGGTCCCTGCTCGACTATCACCCCATTTTCAATGAAGATAATTTCATTACACACAGAACGAGCAAATCCCATCTCATGAGAGACCACCACCATGGTCATACCACTTTCTACTAGATCCCTCATTACCTCGAGAACCTCTCCAATCAACTCTGGATCGAGGGCTGAGGTTGGCTCATCAAAAAGCATCAGTTTAGGTCCCATGGCCAGGGCCCTGGCAATGCTTACCCGCTGCTGCTGGCCACCTGATAACTCAGCCGGGTAAGCGGCTGCTTTATCTTGCAATCCCACCCGGGATAGATGCCTCATGGCCTCCTCGGTAGCCTCTCTTTTCTCCATTTTTTTAACTTTAATTAGGCCTATCCGGACATTATCCAGAGCTGAGAGATGAGAAAAGAGGTTAAAATCCTGAAAGACCATGCCGATGGATTGGCGGACCTTATTGATATCAGTCCGGGGATGGGTTGTCTCGACTCCATCGAGCCAGATTCTCCCTGCGTCAGGAATGGTCAGTCGGTTCACGCATCGAAGAAGTGTACTTTTCCCCGTCCCCGATGGTCCGATAATCACCTTGGTTTCTCCCTTCTTTACCTCAAAGGAAATACCCTTTAAAACCTTTTCTCTGCTGTAGCTTTTGTGGACATTCTCGACCTTTAAGGTTACCGCTTGATTAGCTGACATCAATCATTCCTTCCCGCCCTTGGTCTCAAACCCTGGAATCCTAAGCTTTTCTTCCAGATATCCCAGTGATTTATTCCCGGCATAGGTCAAAATAAAATAAATGGCGGCAATGGTTATATATATTATCATCGGCTCAAAGGTTCTCACAATGATGTACCTCCCTTCCCTCACTAGCTCTATAACTCCTACCGCATAGGCAAGTGAGGTATCCTTAACCACACTTGAATACTCATTAGACCAGGGAGGAAGGGAAAGTCGGAGAGCTTGGGGTAAAATAATGTGCCTAATTGCCTGAAATTTGCTCATTCCAATGGAACGAGCCGCTGTCATCTGGCCCTGCCTGATGGACTGGATGGCTCCCCGGAAGATCTGTGATTGGTAAGCAGAAGAACGAAAGCCTAAGGCAAGAACTGCGGAAAGGAAGGCTGAAATATTAAGTCCAGCGAAGGATGAACCAAAGAAAAAAAGGAAAAGTAGAACCAGAGCCGGGATGGATCGGAAAAACCGCTCATAGGTTGAGCTGAGAAGGACAACTCCTCTTCCCCCATAAACTTGACCCAGGGCTAAAGGTATACCAACCGCCAGTCCCACCACCAGAAGTAAAAAAGTCAGCTCTAGAGTGACGATGGTCCCCTTGAGGAGAAACGGAAGACTATTCCAGATGAGAATCAACTGTTCGATACTTGTTCACCTCTTTTCAGTAGCAGTGGAAAGAGGATGTGATCATCCTCTTTCCACTTGTATTTCTAGTTCTCCATTATCCACCAAAATACTTAGCCATCAGCTTATCCCATTCCCCCGAGGCACGTAACTTCAACATCCCCTCGTTTATCTTGGGCAAAAGTCCGTAGGGGTCTCCGTCCTTGGCCAGGAATCCAAACTCCTCCCCGGTCACGATGATACCTGCAATCTCAATTCTCTTTTTTTCCTTGGCCGCAGATGCTCTTGAGGCTGGCTCGTCCTGGATAACCGCATCTATATTTTTGTTGATCAGATCGAGTACCGCCAGAGGATAGGTCTCGTAAAGCTTCAGTTCCACCTTAACTCCTTTCTCGACCAGATTGGTCTTAATCCAGTCGGCTCCGGTGGTCCCTGTTTGCGCTCCTAGCTTATGACCTTCGCTCAAGACGGTACCGATATTGAGACCGGAATCCTTGCGAATGAGAACAGCCTGATCCGATGAATAGTAGGGTCCGGAGAAATCTATTACCTCTTCTCGTTTTGCGGTGATGGTAAAGCCGGAGGCGCCGATATCATATTTGCCTGCCACCACTCCCGGTATGATAGAATCGAAAGCCACATCCTTGATCTCGATCTCATAACCCTGCAGTTTGGCAATTTCCCGCATCACATCCAGGTCAAATCCCACATAATTACCGGCCTCATCTTTCCATTCAAAGGGCGGCCAGGAAATATCCGAGGCAACGATATAGACTTTTTTCTCCGCTGCGGGAGAAATAACACCACCTACTAAGAGGACCGCTGTGAAAACTACCACTGCCAAAACTAATCCCACCTTTCTTTTTGCCATTTTCCACCTCCTTTTTATTTTAACCAACTTTATAGTATATTATCTTCAAGCTGTCAACTTTCTCCTGAAATCTTTTTTGCCAAAAATTATTCTTAAAGTCTGTTAAGTTTCGGAAGCCAGGTAGGAAAATCATTCAAGGATAGAATCATGGAATGAAGTTTTAATGGCAGGAGGGTCAGGTCTTGATTTTTGAATCTTTGCCGCTTAAGCTATCGATGCAGTGACCCTGCCCATCTACGGCTTTCACGATTCAAGACCTGACCCTTCACACTGCTATTTCACTAATTTCTCTTTTTGATTCATCTCTGCGTACTCTGTGGTTTCTGCAGGGAGCAGTTACCAATATTCTAATTTTTCCAGCTCTGCCTCAAGGTAAACTCGCTCTCCCCTATCCACATACACATGTTTGACGTAAATCCGATAACCTTCTTTTATCACCGCTACCTCATGCCAACCTACCTTTACTCGTCTTATGGTTAGGGGAGTTTTACCCTTATCTACTCCATCGATAGATACCCTGGCACGGGAAGGTTGGGAACTAACCTGGATGGAACCTTTCCGGTAACGATACAAAGGCTCTAATCGAGCAAAGACATAGCTCATTTTGCCTCGTTCGACAAAGATAGTCTTTGACCAGTCATTATGGTCTTTTTTGGCGACACGGATTCTGTGTTCTCCGGCCGATACCTGACGAATGGTGAGGGGGGTTGTTCCTCGGTACTTCCCGTCTAAGTAAACAGATGCGTGAGTTGGCTCCGAGGTTACCCTGATTTTCCCCCGACCGGGTCTTACCGAACTACTTACGTAAAACCTACAGCTGCTTTCAATCCACCTAAGGCGGGGAATGGGTCTTATTTTTTGTTTAAATTTGGAGGAAAATTCCTGGGCCGATTTGCCAACAATCGGAAAGGCCTCCTTGTAGTTTATAGTTTCTCGGGTAAACCTCCAGGGACTCACAGTAGCCACTGCCTTGATGGTTTCCTCTCCTGGAGGAGGGGTAACTCCGAACTTGAAGGAATCTCTTTCTCCCGGGACAGCGTAAACCTTATGGGCTCTGATAAAATTGTCCTTATGGTAACGGTTAGGAAATATTTGCCTTACTTTTCCCTCAGGAGTAAAATCAAACAAGGTAAGGTAGCAGTCCTGGCTGGATTCAAAGTAGACAATTAAATTCTCGCCCACTCTATAAGTTGACCCGCATCCTTTGTCCACCCAGACATTAATTTTAAATGGGAGCTTGGGCTCAACAATAATTTTCTGGGGTTGTGAGTTTTCCTGGGCTAGAGCGGCCCCCGAAAAAAGAGCAAAGACCAGAGCAAAGATAACTGTCCAGAGTAAAAATTTCTTAGTCATTGACCATCCTCCTTTTCAAAATTTCTCGCGCCTTTCTTTACAAAATTAGACTCCAGGAAAAACGCGAAGTTCCATGCGCTAGAATAAAGATGTGTTGTCTTAAGGAGCGGCCGCAAGGTGCCGTAAGACAGCGACGGAGGGGAAGAATCTCGAGATTCTCTTGATGAGGAAAGAGGAATATTTAGGAGAATACTTGTACAAGAAGAGAGGTTTCCTCACCTCAACGTTTTACATTTTTTTTATTTTCTCGTATAATATCTTCACTAGCATTCCTCTTGTCTTGCTTCCTGGAGGTACTCCTCCAGATTGAGGGTATCGGCTATGTAACAAATTTCCCTATCCTTATCAAGGGGTCCCCCTGGCAACGATGTCCAGACCCATGCCCCATTGGTTATTACCCCTATAGTTCATGGAAAAAGCAGTTAGTTCGGAGGAGAGGTCATGGTCATCGATCCTCATGCAGGAATCTTAAAGTCAATCTGGATCGAAGAAAGGATGACCGTGCTCAACGGTATTAAGACGACCAAGATGAAAAATGGTTCGGAAGCTGCACAAATTAATAGGAAGATGGGCTGAGCGATGAAAAGCGCAACCATTGTTATTCCCTCATACTGGGGTCCTGCAGGTGGGTTATCAGGTGGCGAAGATGAAATTATTTTTGATCATCCAACCCCACTCAATGAAGAGGGTACCTTGGGGCGGTTGTTAGACAGCTTTGAGCTAGTTAACACTCAGGAATTTAAAGTAGTGGTGGTCGTAGTTGCCAATGCTTCTCATATCACGAATGAGGTTATAGCCAAGGTGCAGGATGTGGTTGAGCCATACAGCGCACACTATGATATTGCCCTTTTGCACAGCCAAAATCTTAATAGGCTCCGCCACGCCCTCATCCATGATGGTGTACCGGAGGCTGCATGTGAGCTTATTAATTTGGACAGTTATCCTGCGGTACGCAATATGTGTTCACTGGCCGGTATTCTCAATGGCAGCGAGATAACCATATTCCTTGATGATGATGA
>Ga0315547_1001087_pt1 | contig 22851 bp, 20 predicted proteins | sample SalMarSW160240MG_2_FD_202542 | JGI IMG/M metagenome (GOLD analysis project Ga0315547, IMG submission 202542) | Salt marsh sediment microbial communities from the Plum Island Ecosystem LTER, Massachusetts, United States - Salt Marsh Sediment SW1601-240 ...
TTTTGTCCATTTTGAGGCAAAGAAGATGGGTTTCCTCGGACTACCGGGCGATCAACTCCCCCGGATTGGCGAAACGCTCAAAAACGGCCTTCATTTTCTTATCCCTCTGGGAATATTGATCTATGTCCTCATTAAAAATTTTAGCCCCATGATGGCAGGTTTTATCGCGGTTGTAGCCACCTTTTTAACAGCTATGCTGAGAAAGCGTTCAAGATTGAGTCTTCGAGATATCATAGATGCCCTGGCCTTGGGAGGAAAAAACGCTATCACCGTGTCTGTGGCCTGTGCTGCTGCCGGCATCATAGTCGGCATGGTCAGCCTTACCGGCTTGGGCCTCATGTTTTCGAGTATGGTGGTCTCAATCTCCGGAGGCGTCCCTCTTATTGCCATCGTGCTTATCGGCCTTGCCTCTCTTGTCTTGGGCATGGGATTACCGGTCACTGCATCCTATATTGTGCTGGTCATCCTAGCCGGCCCGGCCTTGGTCGAGATGGGAGTGGCCCTGATAACGGCCCACATGATAGTCTTCTGGTATAGCCAGGATGCCAATGTCACACCACCGGTGGCCCTGGCATCCTTTGCAGGTGCAGGTATTGCCGGGGCAAATCCCATGAGATGCGCCTTTTCATCCTGGAAGATCGCAAAGGGACTTTATATTATTCCTATTATCATGGCCTACCAGCCGCTCCTTCTGGACGGCCCTTTTTGGGAGGTTGTCAGGACTATCGTCTTTTCCTCTCTTGGGCTCATCGCCTTTACCTCATTTTTGGAGGCCTATCTCTTTCACCGTACCAATCTCATTGAGTGGATTTTGATGGGTGTAGCTACCTTCTTGCTCCTCCTTCCTTCTATCCATTCTGACCTTATTGGTGTCGTTATTTTCTTGAGTATAGTTTTTACCCAAAAACTAATATGGAAAAATGAGTGGAAGGGCTTGTTAGGGTTAGAATTGTCATGGAAAGGCCTGATCGATGCATTTCAAGGAAGATAAATCTTTTGCTACTCTTTTTTCTCCAACACATCTCCATACGTTGCTCGTATTGCCTTTTTGTCAAATTTGCCGACACTTGTTCGGGGGATTTCATCAACAAAGATAAACCGTTCCGGTATCCACCACTTTAATATCTTGCCCTCTTCCACATACTGTGCCATATGCTCCTTCAATTCGGCCTCGGAGACCTTTCCTTTATATTCATCTTTTGGAACTAATAAAACTAATGGGCGTTCGCCCCACTTCTCAGATTTGGCTGCAAAAACGACAACCTCCTGGACCTTTGGATGCATGTTGATTAAATTTTCCAGTGTGAGGGTCGAAATCCATTCCCCACCGCTTTTCACCACATCCTTAGACCGGTCTATAATCAACACGCTCTCTTCCCCGTCAATGGTTGCCATATCCCCACTGTGCATCCATCCACCCCGCCACAGGTCGTTCGATTTCTCGGAATCCTTGTAATAGCCCATGGTGAGCCATGGTGCTCTGAGCACCACCTCGCCGACCGCCTTCCCATCTCTCGTAACATCGTTGCCTTGCTCATCCACCACCCTCTGCTCCACAAAGGGGGGAGCCATGCCCGTACCGCTCAAAAACTCTATCTTCTTATCCTCCGGCCATTGAAACATGTGAGGCTTTAGATACTGGAGGCCGACCTTCGGATATGCCTCGGTCATTCCCCACCCGGAGCAGATATCCATACCAAGTTCTTTTGCTTTTCTGGCAAGGATGGTATTCAGTCGCATCCCTCCGCCTTCATAAATAAGCCCGGTAAAATATTCTTTATAGTGCTCAACCTCCGGATGAGAAAGAATCATGTTCAGCATGGTGGCAACACAGCACATATACCCGCTCTGACCCGGCTCATGTTCCCGTTTCAAGAGCTCCAAAAAGGCCTTGGGTTCGAATCTGCCGGGATAGACCTGTTTACATCCCAGATAGGTAGCCATATAGGGAACACCCCAGCCATGGGCGTGGAACATGGGGACCAGCTGTATGGTCATGCCCCTTCTGGGGTCAAGGCCGCGCTCCCCGGAAAAGCCGAGGAGCATGGTCGTCCAGATGAGGGTGTGCATGATGTGCTGACGATGGGTAAAGAAACAGACCTTAGGGTCCCCTGTGGTTCCCGTGGTGCCGCTCAACGATGCAACGGTATATTCATCCAGTTCAGGGTAGGCGTATGAAGGCGATGAAGATTGGAGCAGTTGCTCGTATTCCCAGATGGGCTCAAGCGTCGTCTCAGGGAGCTCCCCGTCATCGGTGAGCACGATATAGTGCTTTATGGTTTTTAATCTATGGCGCACGGACTCGATCAAGGGGATGAAATCCTTGTTCACGATCAGCACATCATCCTCGACGCGGTTTACGAGGTAGACGACCTGTTCAGGGGCTAAAAGGGGATTTCCCATGTGCATCAGAGCGCCCATACACGGCACGGCAAAATAGAGCTCGAGGAACCGGTGTGTGTTCCACTCAAAACAGATGACCTTCGAGCCCTGCTTCACGCCCAGATCCTTGAGGGCGTTTGAAAGCCGCTGGCAGCGTTCATAGAGCTGCGCATAGGTCTCTCGAGCGATATCCCCATACACGATCTCCCCCTCGGGGTGCATCCGTGCGGTGTGCTCGAGTATATGTTTTAAGATAAGCTGGTGCCGATGGCCGGCCATCGGGAATTCCTGCTCCTGAGCCATACTCCGCCTCCTTTATCGTTATATATGCATGTTATAGGAATCGAAGCACCGATTTTTGATGAATTCGTAAAAAGTCCAAAAGGACCATTTTTCGTCATTCCGGCCTACGAGCCGGAATCCATTATTTTCAAAGAGTTACAAAAAACCTGGACCCCGTTTTTCAACGGGGTGACGACTTTTTACGAAACCATCAATTTTTGCGTAACAAAATATTCCATCTTTGTCAAAGTCGCTCACACGGACTGCTCAACATTCATGCTGGTCATGGGTACCGGCACAGCCTCGAGCTTCATTGCAGGGCCGTGTTTGCGAATCCAACTATTCTTCAGCCATCTGTCGTTATCCTCCTCGGGATAGTCGCTGCGGTAGTGTGCTCCCCTGCTCTCTGTCCGCAAGAGCGCCGAGCGGCAGACCATCTCACTCAGGAGCACCATATGTTCGAGCTCCAGGCATCTCATCAACTCCCTATAATCCCGTATGCGAACCTGCTTGAGGGACCTACCGATCCCCTTAATTTCCTCCAAGGCTTGTTCCAGACCATCCTTGCCCCGAATGATACCCACCTTCCGCCACATGACGTCTTTAAGCTCGTGGCGAAGCTCTCCAAGATCCTTTCCTCGTTCTGAGAAAAACGATTCGAGCCTTTCTTTCTCCGCGGATAGTTCCTTCTGCGGCAGATCGGGTTGGTCCGTTTCCCGCGCCCTCTGTGCTGCACGTTCCCCGGCGACACCCCCCATGGCGAAGGCCTCTGCAAGGGCATTTCCGCCTAACCGGTTGGCTCCATGAACCCCGGCGCATACCTCGCCCGCAGCGAAGAGCCCGGGCACGATCGTTTCTGCATGGTCATCTATGCTGATGCCTCCCATACAGAAATGGGCCGTTGGGGAAACGATCAACCCCTTCTCGTTCGGGCTTCTCGCGGCTGGAAGGAGATGATCAAGGGCTGCGAGCTCCTTATCCGGGATGGGGCTCAGATCCACGATCAGGCCTCCCCTTATACCTCGACCCTCCAGGATCTCTTGCATGACGGCCCTGGTGAGCCGGTCCCTGGTCATAGCCATGGGATCATTCAGGCCGTATTTGGCGATAATATCATCGCCGAGGGCATTCCTGAGCACTGCTCCGGCCTGAAAAATAAAGGCCTCGTAGAGGAATAACCTGCTGCCCAGAGCACCCGTGGCCGTTGGATAGAATTGAACGAATTCCATATCCTTGAGGGGAACACCGAGCTCAAAGGTCAATGCTTGACCATCTCCTGTCATCCCCGCAGCGTTGTTATTGTGCAGATAGGCCTGCGCAAAACCACCGGTTGCGAGCACCATGCTCTTAGCGGCAACGGCAACAAAGATGCCATCCTGAGCAATCCCTGCAGCTCCCGCTATTCTCCCTCCGGAGCTGATGAGCCTGGTGATGAATAACCGCTCGATAAACCGAACGCCGATTCTCTCCGCATATGCCCGCAAGGGGAGCGTGAGATCCCTTCCCGAACGATCGCTGGTGCGGACATGGCGGGGATAGCTGTGCCCTGGAGCAGGCACGACCCCGATCCTGCCTCCCCGTTCGTAAAATCTCACCCCGCACCTCTGGAGGAATTCGATCTGGCCCACCGCCTCATCGGTTACCAGGTTAAGGAGCCGCCGGTCGTTTATGAACCGGCCGCCGATCACGCTATCCCTCGCGTGGACATCCGGATTATCGCGTGGGTCTCGCCATCCCGTTGCCGCGGCAAAGGTACCCTTCGAGATATAGGTGTTGTTCCCGTAGCCCACGCGGGATTTAGAGACCACCGTCACAGCCACACCGTTCTCCCGAGCCTGGATTGCGGCCCTGAGGCCCGCTCCTCCTCCGCCGATAATGAAGACATCACATGATACCATATCGAAATTTCTCAAAGGAGTTTTCCTGTTTCAAAAACAGTAATCCGGCTGGCATTGCCTGCCGTAGTTCATCGAATATTTCTTTGCTCTATCCCTCTTCCCAGATATCCCTTAAATCTTTTGCCAAGTTGAGGTCTTTGATAAAGGACAATTGAAAAAAGCAGGACCAAACCTAATAAATCCGTTTTGTATCCGGGAACTATAAGGCTCAAAGAAGCCCCAAATAAGACAATTCGAGGCAAAAATGCCACTTTTTTGCTCATAAAGCTTTGCGCGGCCGTTGCAAGAGCAAATACACCGAGCAAGGCCGTGAAGGAAACCCAGATAATCTGCCAAAGATTCCCGATCATAAGAAGGGCATTATTATACACGAAGATATAAGGGACGATAAAGATCACTATGGCCAGTCTGCAGGCAGTAAGAGCGGTCTTCATCATTGGGGAATCAGCAATTCCTGCAGCAACAAAGGCGTCCGGGGCCATGGGGGGAGTAATGCCTGCAACGATGCTGAAGTAAAAGACAAAAAGATGCGCAGCAAGGGGATAGACGCCCATATTGATAAGGGCAGGCACAACTAAGATTGCTAAGATAATATAGGCGGCAACAGGCGGCACACCCATGCCCAGGATAATCGATGCAACCATAGTCATCAGAAGAAGTACAAAAAGGCTCCCATGGGAAAGTTCAATCAAGATAGAGGATAACATCAAGCCCAAGCCGGTCAGGGTGATCATACCGACAACAATCCCCCCGAGAGACAAAATAGCTACCACAGGGGCCGCTGTTAATGCCCCTTTTTCAAGGCCTGTGAGGATCTTTGACAGGGACATCCGGGTTTCTCTCCGCATCATAGATATCAGCGGTATGCTTATGTTCGCCCAGAGTGCAGCCCTGGTAACGGAGCTCTTCTCAATACCCAAAAAATAGATCAACACCAGAAGAGGAATGAAAAAATGCCACCCCTCCTTGAGTGTCTTTTTCAGGGGAGGGATTTCCTTTTTTTTAAGCCCGACAAGCCCTATCTTCTGGGCCTCTATATCGATCATGAGAAAGAGCCCGAGATAATAGAGAACAGCCATGAGGATAGAGGCTTTTATTATTACCAGGTAATTTGCCCCTAAAATTTCCATCATAACAAATATAGCGCTTCCCATAATAGGAGGCATCAACAGGCCGCCGGCGCTGGAAACTGCTTCGACCGCACCAGCGAAATGAGAAGGGTATCCGGTTCTTTTCATGAGTGGAATGGTAATCTGGCCTGTTCCGGCAACGTTGGCCGTCCCGCTTCCGGAAAGCATGCCGAACAGGGAGCTCGCAACAACCGCAACTTTTGCCGGTCCTCCTCTGAATTTGCCGCAGATGCCATAGGCAAAATTTATGAAAAACTCCCCCCCGCCTGCCTCCCTGAGCAGGGCGCCAAAAAGGATAAAAAGAAAAATGAAGGTTGCTGAAATGCCGGCAAGCATCCCAAAGACACCGTCAGCGGTAATAAACATCGTATCTATGATACGTTCGGTCGCATAGTTTTTATGGGCAAAAGGTCCAGGCATTATTTCCCCAAAACGGGCATACAGGAGAACAAGGACAGCAACCGAGGGAAAGGCCCAGCCGAGGGCCCTCCTTGTTCCCTCGATCAAAAGGAGGATGAAGATGCCTCCCATAATGAGTGTATGTAACGGGGGCTCTAACCCCATAGCCCCCATCTTTCTGAACCACGTAAGCAGAACGTACACGCCGCAGGCCAGGATAATAGAAGCGGCAATAACACTATCTATGCTTAGCCTATCCCTCCTGCTCTTTTTGCTCATCGGATAGACAAGAAATATCAAGATGAAACCCAAGGCAACATGAGGCACCCTCTGGTTCATGGCTGTAAATTGGAAATAACCGGTATAGAGCTGAAACAGGCTCATTCCGATAGCAATCCACCGTACCAGTTGAGCGGATAGTCCGGTAAGCTGCCGCTGCCTTGTACTGACTACACTCGCTTTCTTCTGGTCCATCGATCCCTTATCCATGTTTCACCTTTTCTTTATGTGCAAAGGGCATAGAGAAAAAACTCTATGCCCTTCGTTCAATCAATCATCTTATTGATACTGGGCCATCTTATCCCAGATACCTTTTTCTTTGTAATACCTTATGGCGCCCGGATGATATCCCACCGGCACTGATTTGGAACCCCTGAAGGCATTCTCGATGGTATATTTTGTTGCCATGGGATGTATGGCATTTCTCTCCTCAGAGCGATCATAAACGGTCTTAATGATGTTATAGACCAGATCCTCAGGTAAATCGGTCCTGCAGAGCCACATCTGGGGAAGCGTATAGGTATGAACATCCTTATCAATCCCCTGGTAGGTTCCGCCTGGAAATATGATACTCGCCACATTTGGGAATTTGGCTTGCAATTTCTTCAGAACCTCCGGCTCTATCTCTATAAGGCGGATAGGTATATCCCTGGCCAATTCCATAATAGCTGCGATAGGATATCCTGCCGCAATAAGGCCGGCATCAATGGTATTATCCCTGATCCCCCGTGTTATCTCATGAAAGGCAAGATACTTGGGCTTTATATCCTCAAAGGTTATGCCCCACCCGGCAGCCAGGTGTTGCTTTGAGTATATATTCAGGGTTGCGCTTCCAGCAGGTCCTACACCGATAGCCTTCCCCTTGAAGTCGTAGTAGGATTGGATCGGAGAATTTTTTCGCACGATCCAGTGGGTATCGCTGGTATGACCAACGGCAACAAGGCGCAGCTTGTCCACATCCATACCCTCTTTTTTTAAATCGTTCAGGGTGCCCATGCTCGCCAGGCCCATATCCATCTCACCCCTGATCATATATCGGGCGTTTTCCGTAGAGGCTGCCGTTGACTCTGCCGTGACCCTCACATCCGGAACGTATTTGTTGATCATTGCGGCAAAACCTGCTCCGAGAAAGTAATAGGTCCCTGCAGGACTTCCGGTACCAAAGGATAAAAATTTAGCAGCACCGGCATTTCCCGGGGCAAGCGTAAGAATTGAAACTGTAACAATGATCGCCGTCAAAAAAGAAAAGCTTTTTGATCTCATATCCTCATCCTCCTTTCATCTAAAGGGTCTTCATCTCTTCCACCTTAACGGTAAGGGTATCAGGAACCCTATCAAAATACATGGGAAATTCGCTCACCATCTCCTGCCCCGGTTTTAAAACCGGGGGTTTCCCTTTTACGGGATAAAACCCGCCTGCAGAAGCACCGTCCGGCAGGAAAACACTTACCCGGTAGCGATTTTCTTTGTCTGAAATATTTTTAATACCAACTTTTATATGGAATTTTTCTCCCCCGCTAAACTGTGACTTCTTCATGGAATAGGTGAGGGCAGTTATTTCTGCTGAGGGAGAAACCTCCAAGGTTGCAACAGGACCTTCACTTTTCTCTGGTGCGGTTGCACACCCGGAAATCAACAGAAACCCGACACATACCATTACTGCCACGATAATCCCTGAAAATAAGGAATTGAGCGTACATCTCTCCATTTTGCCTCCTCCTTCTTTTTGTTTCAGATTCCTCTCATTGAGAGCCTTCTCAAACCTTAGCCTTGTCTATGCCTGTGAAAAAGTATTTGCTCACCTCCTTCCTCTCCGGAATTTTCTCCACAACACGCTATACGTAATCAAGGATTTCACTTACATTTCCCTTCTTCTCGAGGTTAAATATGAAATCCACGATGCGGTCGCTATTTTCAATGAGTACTAATTTCCCGGAATACTCAAGGCAGTTTTTGAACTTCTCTGCACACTCATCGAAGCTCAGCGGCTTCGATGGGCTACCCTTAAGCGCATCCAGTTTATGGGTAAGGATCTGGCCGTTACGCATCGTGATCGTCATCTGTAAGGATGATATGTCCTTGTCCGGGAGCTTAGGGTCCACCGATACCGTGACCTTGCGGGCGAGTTCCAGGATTGGCGCAGCGCCTTTGATGGTTTCCGGGGTGAAATCGTTCAACAACACCCCACCCTTGCTCAGCGCCACGGCTACCGTGTAAGGGATGCTGAACTGGGCATCAACCTGGGGGTTGTCCCGCATCGTAAAGGGTGCTCCAACCATGTCGGAGACCATCCTTGATACTAAAACCTCTACTCCTTTGATGCCATCGGGATCTACGACATGAGAACCCGATAGCTCCAGGGCGGCATCGATAGCGGCATGGGTCATGCGGCAGCACGGGTATGGCTTGATGCTTAGATCCATCACGCCGAAGTGATTGCCGAGGTTTTCGGTCGCCCGCTCAGCGATCACCTCTCCCCGTTCATACAGGTTATAGAAACCATACTCACCCTCGAATATATTGGTTGCTCCGGTGATACCTCGTGAGGCAAGGGCAGCGCTCAGCACAGCGCTCCTGGCTGAGAAACCAGGCTGCATCCTCTTTACCAGGCCTCCGTCAACGAGACATTGGGCGTTGCCGGCTGTCTGGCTGTACGCGATACCGAGGGTTGCCAGAATGGCCTTTTCATCCAGTTGTAAGATCTTCGCTGCTGCTGCCGCTGCGCCAAACGAGCCGCAGGTCGCCGTCCGTATCCATGAAAGTGGGGTTGTGATCGCCGAGGCAATCCTGCAGGTGATATCAACCCCCAGGCAAACAGAGGTGATCAAATCCTTACCGCTTGTCCCTTGTCGAACCTCAGCGAGTGCAAGGGCAGCGGGAAGCGAGGAAACGTGGGTGTGGATGGCTGAGCTGTCGAGGGTATCGTCATAATCGAGGGCGTGCATGAGGACGCTGTTGGCAAAGGCTGCCTCAGGCGGCGAGACCTTGTCCTTATAAAAAAGAATGGTAGATCCGGCCGGATTTGACGACCACGTCTTCACCAGATCAACCACCTCCCTGCACCCCGGCTCCCTCACCCCAGCAAGGCCGACGCCGATGGTGTCGAGTATGAATTTCTTCGTCTCATCGACAACCTCCCGCGGAAGCCTATCGAAGTTCGTTTCGGCTACATAGCGGGCCAGTCTATCAGCAATGGGATCCATATAATCACCTCACCTGCCTTACAGAATCAGATCACCAAGAAAGATAATCTGATATCAAATTCATTCGTTACTCTTTTCCTGTTCCCTCAGGATAATCTCTGCAGCGATTCTGGCGGCCTTTCCGCACACGCCGGGACATGCCGTTCGCCCATGACCGCCGTCTTCGTGGAACCTTTCCCTGTCCTCATCGTCGTACAAGCGGTACGAGCGTCCGAGGAGAATCTTATGGATCTCTGCGCACAGCGTATGTCCAACCCGCTCGAGGAATTTCTCCCTTACCTCATAGGCAAGCTCCATGCACGCCTGGTATGCATCAACGTCCTCTATCCTTTTTCTGCCCGCCACCATGCCTAAAGCCATGAGCGCACCGGTCAGAGCGCCGCATGTCTCACCATGTCGGGCTACCCCAGCCGCAAGCGCACTCCCCGCCATAAAGGAAGTCTCGTTTCCGATTTCGAGCTTCTCCTGCAAACTTGCAAGGACGGACTGGGTTCACCCTTTATATTCCATGTCATACTGGATGGCCTGCTCCTCAATCTCGCTAATCAGCTTTTCTTTCTGTTCATCCATGATCCCCTCCTTTGTTTCCAAGTCTTATTTGAATTGTATCGTAGAGTATTTTCAAACTCTATCCCCTATTACCAAGCTCATCGAAATTTTTATGGAATCTGATTTCTCTCCGCCATATCGGGATCATGCAGGGGTATTATGATATCGGCAACTTGTTTGACCTTGAGCACGCTCTCATATGCCTGAAATAGATTAGTGTGAATCCCTGGAGCGATAACCGGATAACTCGCAAAAGGTGTAACTGCAGTCTTGACATCCTCCGGTGGAAAGAAGTTTTCCATGATAGAGCAAAAACCGCTTATGACCGCTTTACCCTCTGCCGTATCAACAATAACCGCTTGACCACCAGGTGTATGCCCGGGAACCGGCATCACTGCTATCCCCGGCAGAATGGTTTGTTCACCATCGATAACTTCAAAGGCAACGTTCTTGATAATATCTCTTGGGTAGAGGATTTCAAAAATAGGATGTGGGTTTAAGGCGAACTCTAACTCATTTTTCTGTACATAGATCACCGCATTCCCGCACTTCGAGGTGTTATAGATATGATCCATATGAAGGTGGGTCTGGATAACAATGTCAATGTCATCCGGTCCGCAACCTACCTTTTCCAGGGCCTGTTCAAAGCTTTGTACCGGCTCGAACGGCACGCTGTTAAATCCAGGATGATATGCTCTATAATCCTCCGCCTCAATGGCGGTGTCCACCAAAACATCGGTATCGCCTGCCCGGATGTACCACATGACATAGGGGCGAACAATAGAACGACCGGGATAGGCTAAATAGGTCATCGGGCCCATTTCGCTCTTTACCCTGGAAAGCATGAGTGGTTTGATAGTATATCCCTCCATGAAATCCTCATATCCTAATAAGATAGCAACTGCTCAACCATATAATAATACATCCTAGAGACTCCCTACGCTTCAGTTCTTCTCTGCCCTCTCATCTCTGCCTCGTATGGATTTCAGAAAACCCATGCGCTCATAGAGTGTTATAACCAACTGAAAGACCAATAGGAGACCGACTATTGGCAATGCTATCCGGGTATAGCTCATGGGAACGTCCAGCATGCCGAAATGTCTCCATCCCCTCGAATAGCCAAGCCACCAATAGTTATAACCATAGATACATACACATAATGCAAACAGAAGCATCAAAGTTGTGGTTACAACATCGAAAAATCTCTGGATTCGCACATTCAAGCGACGGTAAACGAGGTCAACGCTCACATGGGTCCCCTTATCATAGGCATATACTACTCCTAACAATCCCACCCAGACGAGCAGATAGGATGTTATTTCATTGGTCCAAACAGTAGGTTTCCCGAACAATTCGCGGAGACCTACTTCATAAACCGTAAACAATGCTATCAGGGTAATGCCTGCTATCGAGATCGCCTCTACTGCTCTTATCATCCATTTATAAGCAATGCGTATCATCGAATACTGCCCCTATCTCATAGTTGAAGGCAGCCATAGTGCTAAATCCGGCAATAAGGTAACGAGAACTACGGCGCTTGCTAATGCAACAAGGAATGGAACAATGCCTCTAAAGACATCCTCAAGCCCAATCCCAAAAGATTTTCCCACCTCTGCAACGATATAGCAATTCATCCCTACAGGGGGCGTAAGCAATGCTATTTCAATGAATAATACAAGCATGACCCCATACCAGACCAGGTCTAAGCCAATAGCGCTAACCGCTGGAGCAAAAATTGGCGTTGTCAAAACAATTATACTCGTACCTTCTAAAAACAGGCCCATGAGTGCTATCGTGAAATAAAGAACCAGAATAAAGAGCCATATCGGCAAAGCAGAAAGGATATCCTGGAGCCCATACATTATTCCCGCCTTGGACATCATAAACCCTAGTACCTTGGCAGTACCCATAAGGAGCAGAAGAAAGCCACTGGTGGCTATCGTGCGACGAACGCCTTCGAGGAGCATCTTCCATTGTAACTTTCCATACACTATGCACAATAGGAGGGAAAAAAGACATCCCAACGCAGCAGCTTCAGCAGGCGTTGCAACCCCTAAGTAAATAATAGCCAGCAAGAAAATCGCTAATAAAATAACAGGGATAATCTTGATCGAGCTGTGAAATTTCTCTCCCCAGCTCACCGATTGCCCCAGCCCTGCTATATCAGGTGACAGCTTTGTCCAAACAATGATGCACAGAACAAAAAAACCTGCCAAAATGCCTCCCGGTATGATGCCGGCAATAAAAAGGGCTGCGATCGATGCCCCACTCATATAGCCATAGATAACAAATGCGAGGCTTGGAGGGATAAGAATACCAAGACTTCCACCAGCAGCAACACTGCCTGCGGTCAGATGCTTTTTATACATGCGGTCGAGCATTTCAGGCATAGTCATCTTGCCCAATGAGGCAGCAGTCACATAACTAGATCCGCACACTGCAGAAAAAAGCGCGCTTACAACGATCGTGGCAATAGATAGCGAGCCCCGCAAACGCCCCGTCCATTTTTCAACGCTTTCATAAAGATCTTGAATAAACCCTGCTGCTGACAAGAGCTCGGCCATCAGCACAAAGAGAGGGATCGTTATTAGCACAAAATCACTGAGCATATCGTGTAAGCTCTGTGCGATCGCAGTCAATACACCAGGCCGGCCTGAACTTATGAGAATCCCTGCGGCGCCTACGACGCCAAACACGAAGCCGAGAGGCATCCGCATCGCTAGGAGAGTTAGAATTGCACAAGCTATGAGCGCTGCTCCAACATACCATTCCATACTTCAGCTTATCCTCTCCCTTGGATCTTTTGCCTCATGGGACAGCTTTTTTAGTTACATACGAGACAACGTTATTTATTTTTCGGAAATCAAGGCCTTCACTAGGGTTCCTTATGAAGGCCTTGTTTTATTCGATTTGTCTATGCACTAATGGAAAATTTTATCCATTTTTACAGCACGTTACGCCCTGTTACCTTTTCAATAACTTCAAATAATTTCTTGCCTAAATCGGGAGTCCTCTCCATCACCCATTTTGCAGATTCTTTCGTAAGAAGTTCCCTCCACCGCACTGATTCCTCCGGCGTGAGGTCATACCACTTTATGCCTTTCTTCTCTACATCCGCTCTGATTTCCTTCCAGAAGGATTCGTCCCATTCCTTGTACCACCCTTCCAACTCTTTCTGGGCTGCATCTATGCCTGCTTTGACATCTGGTGGAAATCCCTGATACACATCCTCATTCAAAAGAAAGAAAAATCCAAAGTTTCCGCTGCGAGTTGATGTGAAATACGGAGCGACATCCCAAAGATTCATTGCGTAAAGTCCGGCCATACCTGTGTGGATACCTTGCACGACCCCAGTCTGTAAGGCTGGAGGCACCTCTGACATAGGAAGGGTAACGATTCCGGCTCCAACATCCTTTAGGAAAAGATTGGCAGCACCACCCATACCTCGTATCTTTTTCCCCTTCATATCTTCCAATGTTTTGACATGCTCGCTCTTCATGGAAACAGCATAGTAATTCATTAAAGGAAAAAATCCCACTATTCTGATACGCTCGGCTACGGTCTGCTGGTTTAGTATGTCGAGAGCTCCTGCATGCATCACAGCAAAAAATTCATCGATACTCCATATCGCTCCAACATCAAAACATAATTCAGGATGAGTTCCCCCTTCGTATATATCTAAGGTTGTTCCTCCATCGATTGTTCCGCCTGATACAGAGGTCCATATCTCACGAGGGCCGACCATTTCTCCAACTGGATGAAAACTCATATCCACTCGCCCTTTAGTATGCTTTTTGACAAGCTCGGTAAATTTTATAGGAACCACCCACTGGCAGTCCAACCTACCTGGTACGGTAAAAGACTGGATCTTTAATCTCCACACCTTTTCCTTTGCTAGCGCCTTTGAGACACCAGGGGCTGTGCAGAGTAATACTCCGAGCGCAACGGCGAGCATCATGCACCCCAGTCGCCTCATCACTCTCATGTGAACATACTTCATCCCGATCTTTTCCATAATTCATCCTCCTTTCTGTTTGTTGTTGTGTGTTGTCCTCCCAAGAGAAAGGCTTGCCGTCTCTTACATGAGGCTCGGCAGCCATAGAGTCAGTATGGGGAAGGCAGTGAATAGCACCAAATCATACACCTCCGGGCAAATCCGGGAGTTTACCGCGACTAATTAAAAATCCCCATCTCCCTAAAGTCTTCTTGGATCCGTTTCACCCCCTTTCTCGTGCAGTATCACAACTATTATAGAAAAATGTATCCGATCTACCTATTCCAGCATGATCCTTAAAACATCAGTTTCATACCCTATTGCTCGTGGTTATTGCAACTATCTTTGTCCGGAGACTACGGCAAAATTGTAGTACTTGTAAGAGCAATCCACATCACGAAAACCTGCTTCCCGCAGCCACTGAAGGTTGAGCGTGAGCGTGGAAGGCCTATCGTAGCGCATTCTATCAAGGATCCCGGACAATTCAGCCTTCTGTAATCCGGCCCTCTGTATCCAGCGAATCCAGGTATCCTGATATCTCCGCTCGATACTATCGGTCTCACCTTTCACCAGATCGGCGTTGATGAAGACCCCTTCAGGGTTAAGGGTCTCAAAAACCCTTTTATAGAGGGACTTCTTTTCCTTATCAAGGAGGTGATGGATGGACATAGCCGAGACAATAAGATCCTGGTTCTGCGGAAGCGTGACATGAGCGTAATCCTGGGTGATACAATTCACCCGTTTGTACGAGGAAAAACGCTCCTTTGCTTTCTCGAGCATCTTTTCAGAAAGATCTATCAGGGTAGCAAGGGCATTGGGAAAGCTTTTCACGATAAATTCGGTGAGCAAACCGGTTCCCGCACCGAGATCCAGGAACTGGAAGCTCTGTGAATCACCAAAGGGAATAAGGTCGATCACCGTCTGGTAGAAATCATTGAAACAGGGGATGACCTTGCGCCTTTGACGATCGTACCGATCCGCCCCTTGATCAAAGAGTTCTTCTACGCTCATCGCTTATCCTCTAAGGCTCGCGTCGAAATACCGCTCTGCTGCTCTATGCACCGGCATGATCCTTGGTAGGAATATTTTCTTGCTTATGCCCCTCGTGTATCTTCTCTGAAGAGCTCAACCCATGGTGGTCGGCAGCCAGAGCACTATTTGAGGAAAAACAATGATCAAGGCCAGTACCACAATATCCATAAGCAAAAACGGCATGACACCCGCAAATATATCCTCCAGGCGCGTATCCTCCGGCGCAAGGCCTTTTACTACGTATACATTCAATCCCAGCGGCGGGGTAATGAGTGCAATCTCCGTCATCTTAATGACCAGGATCCCGAACCATATCCCGTTGATCCCAAGGGATTCTATCAACGGGAAAAGCACAGGCAGGGTCAATGCCATCATGGCCACCGCGTCCAAAAAAGTCCCTAAGAAAATAAACATGCCCAGGATCATGACGACCACGAGCAGCGGCGGCACCGCCTGTTCTGTCACCATGACAGCAAAAGAGTGGGGCAAGCGACTGACTGCAAGGAATTGCGCGAACACCATGGCCCCTACGATAATAAAGAAGATCATGGCGCTTGTGGTCACTGTCTCACGGACGGAAAGCACGATATTGGACCAGCTGAGCTTCCGCCTTGATATCACGATGAGGAAAATAACAAAGGCGCCGGCTGCACCGCCCTCGGTCGGGCTGAATATCCCCCGGTAAATACCCCCGACCAACACCAGAAATACAACCGCTGCACTCAGGAGGTACCGGAGGGCAAACAGCTTCTCTTTCAATGGCACCCTCATATCCACCCTCGGACCGAGCTTTGGGTTCATACGGGCTCTCACATATATCGAGAGCATGTATATGATGCCTTCCAACACACCCGGAATGACCCCGGCCACCAATAGCTTGCCCAGGGACACGTTGGCAAAGGCACAAAAAACAACCATCATACCGCTCGGCGGTATCATGGCCGCCATGGTGCCACTGGCTGCTATGACCCCCAGGCTGAGCCTTGGGTGATAGTTGTATCGTGCCATCTCCGGCACTGAGAGCTTGGTGAAGGTGGCCGCCGCAGCCAGGCTCGAGCCGGAGCATGCGCCAAAAAGGCCATTCGCTGCAGTGGTAGCCATGGCGAGACCGCCGGGGAGTTTTCCGAGCCACCTGACGCACGCAGTGTACAGCTCGTGCCCTATGCCCCCGTACAGCGCAAACCCCCCCATCAGGATAAAAAGGGGTATCACACTCAATGAATAGGTGGCCACCTTATCAAGGGGGACCATATACATTACCCCCAGCGCGGGCTTCAACCCCAGCAGGACAAGGCAGCCTACGAATCCCACCACCGATGAACTCACGGCTATCGGCACACCCAGCAAAATCAACACAATCAATAGGCCGATACCGATCAATCCTATTATTGGAGGATCAATCACGCTCGTCCCCCTTTCTTCCACGCATGAATGGCCCCGACAAACCTCTTTGCATACTGCAGGTCGAAGAGAATAAAGCCGACTACAGCGAACCACGTGAATGGATAGTATGGAAGTTCCGAACTCAGGCACGTCTTGCGAATTGCGGTTGCATGGTACGCGTACCCAAACATTTGCCATGTAAAAATCACGCATATGCCGAGACTCAGGCTGTATCCGAACATATCACAGAGAGCCCGTGCTCGCGGCGGGAGGCGATCCACGATCATCGTAGCGCTCACATGCTTGTCAAGCATGTCTGCATACGCAAAAGAGCCGAATACCACCACGATCATCAACATCTCGATTGATTCTACCGCGATACCCACCGTACCAATCCGCATAAAGATCAAGAACACATCGGTCACCGTGATCATCATCATGACAAAGACGCCGAAACCGGCCAGGGTGGCCAGCGCTTTTGCAGCTCTTTGCCCATAGATGATAAACCGTGAAAAAATCGAGCTGGTCATCTACCCTTCCTTTCATATCCCGTCCGGCTGGGGATTACCTTGGTCTCATGGGGGAAACCCGACCGTACAAATGTTCGATCGAGCCTCCCCTGCAACCCGCTACTTTCTCACCTCCTCGGTAATCAGTGCCTTGTATCGTGCATAGATCCTTTCCGCCAATTCGGGAGCATATCCCTTTGATTTGGCCCGCTCTACGTAGGCCTTTTTATACTGCTCAAAAACGGGAAGAGACCGAACCTTTTCTTTGTCCGCCGCACTGAACTGGAGAAATGTAACGCCCTGTCCCTCCAGGAACGCAACATCGTCTTTTTCAGCCTTGTAAAAGCTTTCCACAAAAAACGCCCACCAATCCTTGCTGATATCCAGAACAACCTTTTGAAGATCCGGGGGAATCGACTTCCACGTATCGAGATTTATCGACATCCCATAGACAGGCGATCCTACTGTCCCGAGCCCCACATCGGTGACGTATTTACAGACCTCATGGTACTTGTAGGTGATTATCATGGGCGTCGTGCATGCACGGCCGTCCATGGTCCCTTTGTCGAGGGCTTCGTATACCTCTACGGACGGGATAGCGATGGGGATGCTGCCCATCTGCCCAAACAGTTCGCGGGGTCCTTTGCCGCCCCATACGCCGCATTTCAATCCCTTGAGCTGGTCGTAACGCTCAAGAGGTTTTTTCGTCGTCCACAAATAGGGACCTACCTCCCATCCTATAAGAAGCTTCTGATTTCGGGCTTCCCATTCTCCCGGAATTTGGGGGAATTCCTGAACCAGCTGCCACCAGGCCTTGGAGGTAAGGACTCCGTCATTGATAAAGGTTCCGATCAAACATGTATTGAGTGTCGCGAGGGCCAACTCCTTCTCGAAATACATGGGGAATATAGTCCCTACATCACAGGTTCCTCGTTCAATTGCGTACAGCATCTCCTTGCTCGTACCCAAGAGTCCGCCCCAGTAATACTCAACCTTTATCTTTCCCCCGCTGCGTTTCTCTACATTCGAACCCCACCATTTTATCATCTCAGGTGCAAACCCACGGTCAGCAGAGGGGTAGGCGACTCTGAGAACTACTTCCTTTGCCGAAGCCACACCGATAAACCCTGCGAGAAAAACCATGACGAGCATTGAGACATACAGCTTTTTCATAGATGACATTTCCTTATCCCTCCTTTTCTCTTTGTTTTCCACATATTGGCCTAATAGCCTTGAAGAACCATGCACCGTGCTACTCATTGCATACCAGAAATCCTCCTCTATCACCTCCTTTCCTTAGAAGAAAAGCGCTGCGATGGAGCTCACATCCTTTTGATCCTCTAAATGGGTCACAAGATCCTTAAGCGCCTCTATCCTGTCAGGTGGAAATCGCTTCACTGCGGAGGGGGCGCACTTCTCAATCTTATGAATAAAATCCTCTATGGTCATGGGGTGTTGCGGGAAGCCCCTGGGGTAATACATCTTTTCGCTAAAATGCTGACCGCTCTTCGTCTCAAGCACGATCCTATGTAATGACAGGGCGAGATTTAATTCCTGGCTTTCCTTCTCTATATCCTCATCCACAAGGATCTCCACCTTGTCAGCGAACTTCAAGCGTTCGGGATCAACTATCTTCTCCGCAGTAAAATCCTCGAGGGAAACATCACCTCTGAGCATCGCCGTGCCGACGACATAGGGAAGGCTGAACATGGCATCAGCGATCGTCTTCGGTCGATACCTCGTTTCAGGAGGGTCGCACACGGTATTGTACATCCTTCTGTTTACCTGCACCTCAACCCTGGCAATATCCCCTGGATCTAGATCATTGTTCCGGATAATATCAACGACGTTTTCAATGGGGGCCATCAAGAATCCGCAGCATGGGTAAGGCTTTGTCGCGATGTTCAGGAATTCATACCGCTTCCCTATGCCATTGAGGAGCCTGGTGATATCATAAGTCATTCCCCGGTAGTATACCGGATAAAAGCCCGCCCTTCCCTCTAGAAAATCACGGGGACCTGTTATCCCATTGAGTGCCAATCTCGCTGACAAAAGACCAGCTCGTGCCGAGAAACCCTGCTGCAACCGAGTGGCGAGAACCCCGTCATAGATTGCCTGAGCACTTCCAGCAGCTTGACTATAAGCCAGGCCTAGGGCATGTCTCATCTGTTCTCTCGTAAGCCCTAATATCCTGCCGGCGGTGATCGCGCCTCCAAATCCGCCGAATATCTCGCCGGTCCATCCGCTCATCCCTATACAGAAATCGGGGACAAGGCGCATCCTGCTCATAACCTCCGCACCCACCACGAATGCAGCAAGGAGGTCCTTGCCGGTGGTGTTCCCGGCAAGTTCTGCAGCTGCAAGTGCCACCGGCAGAACAGTGGCCCCTGAATGGATCCCGGTCTTCAGATTGAATTCATCAAAATCGAGGGCCCGTGCCATAGTCGCATTCACAAAGACGGCCTCTTGAGCCGGTACTTTTGCACCATAGAGGAAAACCGCGCTCTCTTGCTTGCCTCCCCACTGTTTCGCTAGACTCGCTATCTCCTTTACTCCCTGCGCTCCCGAGCCGGCAAGGATTGCACCAAAGGTGTTCAATATGATGCCCTTGGCCGCTCTCACCACCTCATCAGGTAGATCCTCATACTGAACTGAGGTAATATAATCGAGCAAGCTATCAACTATGCCCATAGTGCAACCCCCGATTCCTTCCTATCCTAAAAAAAGTGATGATTTTTCTCTTTTTGCCTTTTCGGTATAACGGGGTGCATGATCCTCCTTCTCACGCATACCAGCCAGAATCATTGACCGCCTTTGTCATGGCATAGACATTAACAGCGGAGGCTACCTGGAGTCCACAGCCCGGCCCCAGTATATACCCACTCGGCGCTTTTCTGCCTTTCTCAATGAGCGCTTTGCTGCGCTCGTAAATCGCCTGGGGCGTTTCAGTAAGAAAAAGAGCCGGCTCAAGGTTCCCATAGATAATGTCTTCCGGAAAAAGCCGTGCGGCTACCTCGAGATCAACCTCATGGCCAAAACTCAGGATGCTGGGATGCGGCCATGGCGCCAGATCAGCGAGATACGGTAAGTTCAGGTTTTGGTCGCCGCAGATATGGAATCCGAAGTGCTTGATCCCCAGAGCCTTGAGCCGCTTATGGTATTCGGCATGAAAGGGCAGCGCGTGTTTCTCGAAATGCCGTGGTGAGATCACCTGGTTGGATTCGGTTGGGGAGCTCATCATGACATAGAGCTTCTCCCTGCCGAAGGTGTCCACCCAATAACGCAATACGTTACCTATATGATCGAGTGCCAGGTTCATGAGCCGTTCACACAATTGGGGCTTCTTTACCATCCACTTTAAAAATTGATCCACCCCGCAGATGTTTGCCGCCATGGTGAAGGGGGAGCGTGAGAAGAACCAGACAGGGAGCCCATGGTTTTCCTGGAGTTTGGAAAATTCCATCACCAGGGGAATCCTGCCTGCCTTCTTAGGATCAGGCAGGGTCAGGTTCTCGACATCCTGCTCCGTTATCACCGGATAGGATTCGATCACCATAGCCCCCTCGAATTCTCCCTGGGGGATGCGAACCCTTCCGCCGAAATCCATTGCACCCAGGACGGTGTGTCCAAAGTATTGAAATACAGGATCCCAGCCATACTGCTCGGCCGTCCAGAACATCGCCTCGAAACTCTTCTTCGGGTCGCCATAAGCCGTAGTGGCGCTATAACCCGCATTTCTACTGCTAAAAATAGTCGCCATGCCTCCCAGGGAAATCCTGTCCGGCTGGATGCGCTTGAACAATGCCTCCAGGCGTTCCGTTCCGCTCATGCGATCTTGCCCCAGTCCCATGCCCCTGTTCCTCCTCTTCCTTTCAGGTTGGTCCGATGCCGTAAGTAAAAGTTATTCACGAAAGAAACGTCACGTTTTGCATGCCTCATGGAGAAGCTCGCCCATGTCCCAAACCTTGATGCCCATCTCCTTTTCATATTTGCTGAGATTAATGAGGCATATCGGGCACTCGACAATGATGTTTCGAGAGATAGCGGCTAATTCTTGTATGCGGGCTCTAGAAACCTTTTCGGTCAGGTCGTGGAAGGCGTACTCAATGGGGCCCCCGCAGCAGGTGGTATCGAGCTTGGTATTTCCAGGTTCCAGGAGGGTGATGCCCATGCTCCCGGCCGCCTTTCGTATCTGTGCAACCACCCCCAACTCCCGGGTCAGGTAGCATGAGTCGTGGATCACATACTCTCTGTTCAAGGCCTTTTTGCAGGAATCACCCAGCATACCGGCATTTTCCGACAAGATCTCGAGGTAGTGCCGTACCTCGATGTCGAAGTGATCGATATGCGCAGGATACACCTTCCGCAACATAAAGGTTGTATGAGGGTCAACACATATCACCCTGTTCACCTGATGGTCCTTGAGCACATGATACACCCTCTTGATATGCTCCTCGATATAGGCGTCCAGACCCAGGTCGTAAAGAAGAACGCCGCTATACGGATCGTCCTCATAAAGGTAGGCGGGTATCGAACCGACTGCCGATAAGGCGCTGACTATACCCTGCAGCGCGTCTCTGCTTTTCTTTTTGATCGTACGGGAGCCTAACGCCCTGAACCTGATTACCTTATCCCCCATGAGGCGGTTCCCCATGTTCACTATGGCCCCGAGGCCGCTCCTTGAGAGAAACGGCTTGGCCGATGAAATGATCTTTGTTACCTGCGCGATATAGGGCAGCATCTGATACATTCTCCCGGTAAACAGGACCGTGTCTCCCTGCCTCGGAAGGTTTAACCCCTTCGCCCATTGGGTCCAGTACACATCTTTTATGCCGAGGGGGTCTCCCGTCCTCTGGATATTGTCCTTAAGGGTAGTCAATACCTCTGAGATAAACCTCTTAGACCTTTTCATTCCTCTCTCCTTTCACGAGCCCCTGGGAGAGGAGGTATTTCCCAAGCCTGATCAGATTTGAAACCTCCAGGTTTTGCCCCTTCGCCCGGCACAGGCGGTCACAGCCACCGCACTGGAGGCAGGAGTAAAGGGAGTACACAATCGGATCATCCTCATCGAGTGTGCCGTTCAGGAGGTATTTCAGTATCTGGAGCCTCCCATAGGGGGACATGCTCTCAACGCCCTCGGTGGCCTGATAAGCCGGGCATACATCGACACAGAACCTGCACGCCCTGCACTTCCCAACCTCCCTCAGCAGGGTATCCACAATCTCCTCTCTTGTTACATCCATCCCTGCAAGTTCCCCCTGTTCAGGATATCATTGGGATCAAGGGCCGTTTTGATCTTCACCAAGGCCTCGTAGACCTCTTTTTCATACTTTTTCTTGAGGAACGATACCCTCTGGGCGGTGAGTCCCCATTCCCCGCCGCAGCCTCCATACTTGATATTCAAGTCCTCCGACTTCTCCCTCATCTCGAGGGCTATCGCCTTTTTCATGTCGCTGGGGATATCCTTGGTTCGGAGAAAGGCATAGGCATGGATGGTGGGCGCCCCGATATGGCCGAAGGAGATGAACTCATTCCCCTGGTAGCTGTCGAGATTCAGGATAAATGACTTCGCATCCCGGAATGCTTCTCTCAGTTTGTCCACCCTGGGAGAGATCTCACTTCCAAAGGTCAAACCCAGGCGATACATGTAATTTCCTGCCTCTGCCCGGCTGGTCCAGATCTTGTTCCATTCATCGAGATCATGGACAATCCTCGCCTCTGTCGGATTGCCTCCTTGTAAAAACGTGAGGAAATCCCCTGCCCTCTCCTCGCAGCCGGTTTTGCTCCAGGAATGTATCCTCATCATGGCTA
>Ga0315547_1001088_pt1 | contig 22818 bp, 16 predicted proteins | sample SalMarSW160240MG_2_FD_202542 | JGI IMG/M metagenome (GOLD analysis project Ga0315547, IMG submission 202542) | Salt marsh sediment microbial communities from the Plum Island Ecosystem LTER, Massachusetts, United States - Salt Marsh Sediment SW1601-240 ...
TGCGTATTCGTGTATTTGCTTTATCTTTAATCGCTGTTCGATGTTCATTGCATACAGATAAATTGTTATAACCTCCTGATCAGTAAAATCAGGATTGTTATTATTACTGAAACGCTCACATGCGCTTCTTAACTTTGAATCATATATATCATAGATAGAAATTAATTTAAGTTCTTTTACCAAATAAAAAACACACAATTTATTGACAATCTGTATGTTATATGTTAATAACTTATTTTATTTCAACTCTTAATTCGCATTAGTTACAAGATTTTAAGTTACTTTTGAATTTTAAAATATTACATTGATTCAACTTTCAGGCGATATTGAACTGGTAAGGAGACTTCAGGCAGGTGATGTAGAAGCTTTCGATCTGATATATAAAAAGTATTCGGGGAAGCTCTACTCATTTGGTCTGAAATACCTGCGATCAACTGCCGAAGCCGAAGAATTGGTCCAATCAGTTTTTTTGAAAATATGGGAGAATCATAAACATATTGATAAAGAATTCTCATTCAAGTCTTATCTTTTCACGATAGCATACAACGATATCTGCAAGCTCTTTCGGAAAAGGAATTACCTTCAAAAATTCATCAGCGACACTATTGCCGAAAATCCTCAGTTTTCTTTTGAAATTGAAGAAGGAATTGACTATCAGTCTATTCTGGAAAGGATTCAACAAATCGTTGATAAACTCCCTGAAAGGCAAAAAACCATCTTCCTGAAAAGCCGGCAGGAAGGCAAATCAACAAAAGAGATAGCCGAAGAAATTGGCCTCTCGCCCGGAACCGTTGACAATTATATATCAGAATCCCTGAAATTTATCCGTAGCCGGTTGCACAATGGAAACTTGCCAGTACTTCTGCTTTTTTCGCTGTTCTTCCTTTGAACCAAAAATCCAACTATTTAAATATTGATTCATAATACGCTTTAAAACAGCGTGTTATATATTCGTTTCAATAATCCTCATATAAATAAAATCATCACCCGGCAAAAAGAAATGCACTTTTCGTATGAGATTCATTTCACTTGCGGGTATTATATAAACCGATATGAGAAAAGCAGGTATGGAGGTAACTTTTTAAAAGAATCAATTCACTTGTTTTAGAGAAAACAAGATATAAATATTTGGTTAGGATTAGGGTTCAGGTTAGGTAGTTAGTAAAGTGTGCTGACAGGTACTTGCAGGTCTAATAAATAGTTCTATTTCTGCAATACCTGTCAGTTTTTTAATCAAAACAACACACTCCATTGTAAAAAATCAACGATCGATGATTCTTCTATAATAGGTTTATAAACAGCGCGTTACATGCGCCTTGAGATAATTTCGATACAAAAAAGTGATCACCCGTTAAAAAAAAAGCATTTTTAACATGAGATTCACCTTACTTACGGGTATAATATAACGGGTATAATATAAACTAATGGGAAAATTACTTTTCCCGGCGATAACTTAAAAATTACAATGTTGAAAGAAAACGATTTAGAAAAGATAGAGCGATATATTAACGGTCTTGCCGATGACAACGAAAAAGCCTGGGTGGAATTTCAATTTTTAAACGGAGAGGATAATTATACTCTGCGGCACTTGCTTAAAAATGACTGGGACATTATGCTCAGGGATACCTCACCTTCTGAAGTTAATCTCAGCCACCTGCTCGACAGGGTACACCATATAATCCGAAAAAATGAGACTTTGAAAAGGCAGAAACCTTTGCAGAAATTTATTCGGATTTACATGAAGGTTGCCGCCATATTAATTTTACCATTACTGGTTGCAGGAGGTCTGGTTTACAGTTACCTGGGCAATCATAGTAAGACAACAACCGACCGGCAGGTCATTTCCACTATCTTTACCCCTTTTGGCGCACGGGTCTCCTTCAATCTGCCCGACGGCACCACCGGTATGCTCAACAGCGGTTCACACCTCAGCTATTCACTTCCTTTTAACAACAACCGTGAGGTAAGCCTTGATGGAGAAGCATGGTTTGAAGTAAGCCGTGATGGAAACCATCCATTTGAAATCAGTACCGGTAATTCGACTGTGAAGGTACTGGGCACCAGCTTCAACGTGAGCGCTTACCCTTCAGAAAATTATGTTGAGGTAGTACTTCAGCAGGGGAAAGTGGAGTTTCTGGATAATAAAGGTGATGAAAAGGTTACAATGCTTCCATCGGAAAGGTTGGTTTTTCAGAACGGGAATATCAGCAAGTCTTTTACCGATCCGGCAAAGTACAATGCATGGACAGAAGGCAAGCTCGTTTTCAGGGGCGATCCTATGGCCGAAGTAGCCCGTCGTATTGAACGGTGGTATAACGTAAAGATTATTCTCGCCGACAGTGAGCTTGAAAAATATTCTTTCCGTGCAACTTTCCAGGACGATACACTCGAAGAGGTATTACGGTTCTTAAGTATGACCTCTCCCATCAGGTACAGAATTACCCCTCGCAGGCTTCTGGACGATGGAACCTACGAAAAAGAAAAAGTGACTATTTATCTGAAATAATGATTCTTTAAACCTTAAAACCTGAAAGCTATGAAAACAACCAACGGACCTTAAAGAAATTTAAAAAAAAGGAAATCGCGTCAACGATTTCCCTAAAAAACATCATTCCGATATTTTTTAACTTAAAAACATTACAAATCTATGAAAAAAAACAAACCTTTTAGGGGATTGTTTTATCGTTCTCTGAAAAAAACTCTAAAAATTATGCGTAATGCTTTAATTCTATTATTTATAGGAGTCCTGCAAGCACACGCTATTGACACCTATTCGCAGAATACGAAGCTTTCCCTCAATTTTTCAGATTCCGAACTTGTCAGTGTACTTGATAAAATTGAAAACGAAAGCGAATTTTTCTTCCTGTACAATGAAAAACTTCTCGACATCTCCCGCAAAGTTAGCATCACCGCAGAAGATCAATTAATTAATGTAATACTGGATGATCTGTTTGCCGGTACCGATGTGAAGTATACTATCATTGACCGCAAGATCATTCTTGCACCGGATTATTTGACGTCTGAACCGCAACAAAAACAAATAACCGGGACTGTTACCGACAAGAATGGTGCACCTGTTATTGGTGCGAACGTTGTTGTTACCGGAACAACTCAGGGAACGATGACTGATATTGACGGTAAATACAGTATTGAAGTTCCTCAGGGAGCCAAGAGCCTGACAATCTCATTTATCGGGATGGAAACCCAGGAAATCAGTATCGGGACATTAACTCAAATCAACGTAACTATGGCGGAGTCTGCAATTGATCTGGAAGAGGTCATAGTAATTGGTTATGGGACTCAGAAAAAAAGTGATTTAACCGGTTCTGTGGTAAGAGTATCCATGGAAGATAAGGCAACTCTAGCAAACGTAAACCTTTCGCAGTCTTTATCGGGAACTACTGCAGGGGTGAATGTTCAGTCGTCAGGTCTTGCAGGCAGTGAACCAAACCTTATAATCAGGGGACAAACATCTTTATCGGCAAGTGTCAAACCTTTGATTGTTCTCGATGGTATTATCTTTAACGGCTCTATATCTGATATTAATACCAACGATGTGGAATCAATAGATATTCTTAAGGATGCCAGTTCTGCTGCAGTTTACGGGTCAAGGTCTGCAAATGGAGTTATGCTTATCACCACAAAAAAAGGAAAAACAGATAAACCGGTTGTATCGTTTAACATGTACTATGGTTATCAGGATATGACAAATAATCCGATGAAAGTTATGAATGCCGAGCAATATGCAATAAAACTTGTTGACTGGTATTGGCAGCAGAGTTTGTATGCCTGGTATAAAACTAAACCTACAAGCGACGCGGGGAAACCGGTCAGGCCGGATGTTACAAACCGCGATCTTGTAGCCGCTCGCCTTAGAACACAGGAAGAGAGGGATAATTACCTTGCAGGGAATGAGATTGACTGGATAAAGGAAGTAACACAGGTAGCACCCATCCAGAACTACGACCTTAGCTTGTCGGGAAAAAGCGACAGGAGCAATTACTATGTGTCAGGCTCATATACTAATGAGGAAGGAATTCTCTTGAATGATAAATTCACGAGACTCACTCTGCATACCAAAATTGAAAGTAAGATAACTGATTGGTTTACGTTAGGATTAATTTCATCATATTCATATCGCGATTATTCCGGATTGGAAGCAGTTCTTGGCAACATTATAACAGGCTCTTCATCTCAATCAGGCGCAAGGCTTTGCAGCCCTCTGGCAGATAATAAGATAGGTCAGCCAGACTATGATATGTACCTTACAGGAGAATTGTATATGAGATATCCTCTTAATAATTTATATATTGATAATAGTGATATAAGAAGTAACCTGTTTTTGGTAGGTAGTGGTAAGATAACAGTACCTTGGGTTAAAGGATTAACTTATGATTTAACCTATTCCTATACATATTCCAACCGCAATAATTCCACTTTTTATCCAGCCCGCTCGCCAGAAGGCTCCGCAAACAAAGGTAAGGCTATAAAGAATCCTTCTGATGAAAGAAACTGGATTGTTAACAATATAGTTTCTTACTCAAGAACATTTGGGGATCACGCGGTGAATGCCACCTTCCTATACAGCCGTGAAAACCGAAATGGACAAAGCTCTACCCTTCAAGCAGAGGGCTTTGAAAATCCAGTTCTGGGTTACAATAGCATGGGATTGGGAACTATTGCAACAAATGCCTCTACAGCATGGGAGGAAAACAGTCTATCGTATATGGGACGAGTCAATTATTCATTTAAGAACCGCTATTTGTTAACTGCAACCATTCGTAGAGACGGATTCTCGGGATTTGGACCAAACAATAAGATTGCAACATTCCCCTCGATTTCACTAGGCTGGGTGGCTTCAGACGAATCATTCCTCAGTGATATTAAATGGCTCTATTTAAAGCTGAGGCTCTCTTACGGAAAAAACGGGAACCAGGGAATCGGACGCTATTCAAGTTTCTCAACAATGGCTAGTAATGCTTATGTTTTTGGTGCTACAACAGCTATCGGTGTTTTCCCAAGTACTTTAGGAAATTCTGATCTGGGATGGGAAACTACTTCATCGTTCAATATGGGACTGGATTTTGGTTTTTTGGACCGGAGAATTACAGGCTCAATTGATGTATATAAAGCTCAAACTACTGATGTCCTAGTTACTCGGGCGATTCCCCCGAGTACGGGATACCAAAATGTCTGGGCAAATATTGGAGCGATCGACAATAAAGGCATAGAGCTGGAATTAACTACTTTTAATCTCACTGGTAACCTCAGTTGGGAAACCAATTTCGTATTTTCCCTTAATAGAGATAAGATATCCAAACTTTACGGTGGTGAGGAAGATAGAGACATCGGAAATTCATGGTTTATCGGAGAATCGATAAGTGCCATATATGATTATGAAATGGCAGGCGGGCTCTGGACAGAAGAGGAGCTCTATAGCGGAAGTATTCCCCTGGCTAATTGGTATCCTGGTCAGTACAAATATGTTGATCAGAATAGGGACGGTCTTATTGAGCCAGTTGAAGACAGAAAAATAATTGGATACAAGACACCGAATTATCGTTTCGGTATAAACAATACCCTTATTTATAAGAATTTCTCTTTATTTTTCTTTATTAACTCAATCATGGGCGGAAACGGTTACTATTTAGCGGATAATTCTACTGTAGTAAATGTCAGTTGGAACTCAGATGACGTAGTAAGGACTAACCAATCAGCAGTTCGTCCTTACTGGACACCTGATAACAGAGTAGATAATGCTACCGGAGTATACAATGCGCCTATTATGACGAGTGGAATTTATGAGAGTAGAAGTTTTGTGAGATTACAGGATATCTCCCTTGCATACAGATTTGCTCCCGGTTTGTTGAAAACCTTACATATGGAGGGATGTCAGTTCTATGTATCTGCTAAAAATCCATATGTATGGACCAAATGGTCAGGTTGGGATCCGGAAATCGGAGTCAATGATTTCCCATTGATGAGAAACATTATATTAGGTTTCAGGATTACTCTCTGATTTGATTTATCAAATTGACAGTTAAATAATAATTAGACACAAAAATTATAATGCAATGAAGAAGTATTTATATCTATTTAGCAAAAAGTGTTTATTACTTACAGGTATTCTTCTATTGATGTTTCCCTCCTGCAATGAGGATATACTTGAAGAGGTACCTCTTGATTTTCTTTCACCGGAAGTCGCCTATAAAAATATTGCAGGAATAGAGCAGGGAATGAATGGATTATATTTTAATGTACGTAGTAAGATATTCACGAGAACAGGAGGAATGAGGCACCAAGATGTTCTCGAATCCAGTCTAGCAACAGATATAGCTTATCATGGTGAAAATCCGGGTGGAACTGCACGGAATGCTGATTATACATATGAATTTACTCCAGCAAGTTCACGTATTGCTAGCCTTTGGGAGAATTACTACCAGCTTATTCAGATAGCAAATGTTTATATAAATGGAGTAAATAATATAGATGAAGCTCTCTGGGAAAGTGATGCTCAAAAAAATGCATATTTGGCAGAAGGGAGGTTCTTCAGGGCTTATATATATCGTTTTCTGGTTATGCTCTGGGGTGATGTTCCCCTTGTGACTGAAGTAATTAATACTGCAAAAACTGATTTCGTAAGAGCTCCTAAAACAGAAATTTTTAAGTTGATGGAAGATGACCTTACTTTTGCTGCTACCTACTTGCCTGAGCCAGGTAAGGAAGCGGCTCCAGGCAGATTAACCCAAGGAGTCGCATGGCACTATTTAAGTGAAATTTATCTTAGCCAGTCTAAATTCCAATTAGCTGTGGAAGCAGCTTCAAAAGTAATTGATGGATATCATTATGCACTGATGACAAGCCGTTTCGGATCAACTATTGATTGGTTTGGGTCAGGTGATGTTTTTCTTGATCTCTTTGCACCTGGAAATCAAAACCTGAAGGAAAATACTGAAGCAATATGGGTAATTCAATTTGAGCCATATATAGTAGGAGGTTCCAATTACTCTGATAGAATATGGGGATGTGCATATTACAGAATGGGAAACACTCCTGACGGATTTAAGGCGTTCAGGGGTGAGCTCGTTGATGGTACTTATACAGGATATAGTGATACATTAGGACGTGGAATATCTGCTGTACGTCCTACCAATTATGTTGTCTATGATATATGGCGGAGCGATTGGAACAATGACATTCGGAATGCTAAACATAATATTAAAAGAGACTTCTATTACGACAGTCCCGAATCTATATATGATAAGAAAAAGATTGATTTCAGTCTTTATCCTCCAGGATCAAGGAATTCTCTGCTAGATACAAATTCGTATATTTATCCGATGTTTATGAAGATGCACAGCCCCATGCAGCATACTGTGGATCCTGCTAGATCAGGTGGCGGATATCATGAAAAAGATAAATATGTTGCACGTCTTGCAGAAACATTACTCCTGCGTGCTGAAGCTTATGTTGGTTTAGGAATGCTTGATTTAGCAGCCGCAGATATTAATAAAATCAGGAGCAGAGCTAACGCAACTCCGGTTTTACCTGCAGATGTGAATTTAGATTATATATGTGATGAACGGGCAAGAGAACTTTTTGGGGAAGAGTTCAGATGGATTACTTTACGTCGGATGGGCAACTTTTTGCAAAGAACTCGGAAATATTGTAATAACCCTGTAAAACCGGCTTGTAATGTTCAAGATCATCATGTCTTGCTTCCTATTCCACAAAAGCAGATTGATTTAAATATTGATGCTGTATTCGAACAAAATCCTGGTTATTAAAACAACCAGTATAAGAATACAGTTACTAATGATGAAATATTAATAAATTGTAAAATGACAAAAAGAAGAGATTTTATCAAGAAAAGCGCAATAGCTTCAGCTGGTATAGCTATTGGCGGCATAGGATTCAGTGCCAAGTCTTATACTTCAATCATTGGCGCAAATGAACGTATTAACGTTGCTGTAATTGGGCTCCGCAGCCAAGGTGTAGCTCATATCAACAGCTATTGTTCCTTAAAAACCGACAAGAACGTATGGTTAACAACTCTTTGTGATGTTGATGAACAGTTCTTTGCCGAACGCTCAAAAACAGTTCAGGAAAAAACAGGCATTAGACCCGTAACTGAATGGGATATGCGTAAGGTATTCGATAATAAAGAGATACATGCATTGTCGATAGTTATACCCAATCACTGGCATGCACTTGCAACAATATGGGCCTGCCAGGCTGGTAAGCACGTCTATATTGAAAAGCCGTCATGTCATAATATTTTTGAGGGACGAAAAATGATTGAGGCATCCCATAAGTACAATGTAAGAGTGCAGGTCGGATTTCAAAACCGTTCGAATAGTAATGTGCTGGAAGCAATTAAATTTCTGCATGATGGAGGCATCGGTGAGGTCTATATGACCCGAGGTCTTTGTTATAAACCACGTGATTCTTTTGGTATTGCAAAAGACAGTACTCCTCCTGCCACACTCCATTACGACCGTTGGCTAGGGCCTGCTACATGGCGCCAGTATAATGAAAAGAAAAGTCACTACAATTGGCATTGGTTCTGGGATACCGGTAATGGTGATACGGGAAACGCAGGACCACACCAGTTTGATATCGCACGCTGGGGACTCAATAAGAATGAACACCCAGTTTCAGTCTATTCTACCGGTGGTATCTACGGAATTGATCCTGATGAGTGTGCTCAGGAGACTCCAAATACACAGTCATCCATATTCAAATACAAAGATGGGAAAATGCTTGAGTTTGAAACACGAGGACGTTATACCAACGCAGAAGGAAACCTTGGAAGCCGCGGCGGAAACATATTTTATGGCACTGAAGGTTACCTCGAACTTAGCGGAGGTATATGGAAAGCTTTCCGTAAAGACGAAAAAGTACCTTTTACAGGTTCAAAGGAAGAAGGTAAAGCTAATAGGAAGATTTCTGATGATGTCACTCCACCGACCACTCTCGTCGGCAATAATTCGGATCAAGGTAAGAAGGTTTATGTTATTCCTTCTTACATCTCCAGTAATAATGATCATGTTGCTAATTTCATTGATGCCATCCGTTCAGGAAATAATGAAACACTAAACTGTGATATTATTAAAGGTCATTACTCCTCTGCTCTTCCTCACCTTGCAAATATATCATATCGTTTGAAACGTGAACTGAAGTTTATGGGCGACTATGAAAAGTTTGTAAACGATCCTGAAGCTGATACTTTGTTGACACGGAACTATCGTAACCCTTATATTGTTCCAGATGAAGTATAATATAGAATGATTTTGATGGCCTTTATTAAAGGGCGTTTATAGAGGACTTTTATTTATCATTTTCTGAAATTAATCTTAAGCAGGTATTATTAAATGAGTATTTGTAATTATACTATTAAGTATAAAAATGTCTTTTTAAAATTCACTAAAATCCATGGAAATGAAGAAATCAATAATTTCGAGACGCAAATTTTTATGCACAACTGCGACCGCAACTGCGTTTACAATGGTTCCTTTAAATTATTACTATCAAGGCAGAACCAGACCTAAAAAGCCCAATTCCAAAGTCGGTGGCGTTCAAATAGGAATTACTACGTATGGCTATATCCATATGCCGCATAGCGCGGAGGAAGTCCTCGAATACGTTCTACAGGCCGGGGTTAATTCGATTGAGGCGAGATGTTTCCTTGAAGAAAGTTTAGGTATTCCTTATCCTCTATCCTTATTAGCACATCCCCAAGTGAAATTAACCAACGAGCAGAGGGAGGAGCAAAAACAGTGGCGTTTATCTTTACCAATGCAAAAGTATGCAGATCTCCGCAGGATGTACAATGATGCGGGGGTAAATATCCACATTGCCAAGTTTGCAGCTCAAACTCAAATCCAAAACGAATGGTCAGATGAAGAGGTTGACTATGCATTTAATGTAGCCAAGACATTAGGAGCATATGGTGTAAGTGATTCAGTCAGCACTGAAGAAGACTGTAAACGCTTTGGCAAGTTTGCTGAAAAGCATAATAGTCTAGCCATTTATCATATATCGAGAGAATTAGGACGAGAAAACTTCGATATCAAAAAGTACCTTGCTCATTCGTCAGCCAATATGATCAATTTGGATGCAGGGCATTATTTCGGAGCCACAGGGCTGCATCCTAACAACATAATAGAAAGATATCACGACCGTATTTGCAGCTTACACATTAGGGATAAAACAGGACCAAAAAGTAATCCTCCAGACACCAATGTACCATTTGGAGAGGGTGAAACTCCAATTGCCGATATGCTCCTGTTAATTAAGAAGGAGCAATGGCCAATCAATGTTGACGTTGAAATGGAATACCCGGTTCCGGAAGGTTCAGATGCTGCCAAAGAAACCACAAAGTGTGTTGAATATCTGAGGGCTATACTTGAGTGACAGATTAAGCAAATAATGAATAAGATTTATATCCATATTATTCAGTATGTATTAATCTGTTATTCAAACGTTTAATTTGGACAGAATATAAAGATGTTAGAAAAGCGCTATGAGTTATTCTGTAAACAACTGATCACATTCTCAAAGTGTATTAACCAGGTGTCCAATCTAATTAAGAAAAATTACTTTATAATACACTTGGATTTATGGATATGGTGATGCTATAGCGAAGAATTATACGAAGTGATGGAATAGATATCCGACTTAACCTTCCGAAAGTGGATAGAAGGAGAGAATGTGCACAGAGATTAAATATTATTTTCCATATCCGAGAGATATACCGATATAATTGTAAAAGGACACAGGGGAAGTAAAGTTTGATAAATGTGAACCTGGCACGTGGACAAGCAACTTGGTATTGGGCTATGAAGTATTATAAGGCAATTTTTTCGATAAATCACTATTCGAACCAATGTTCGAAATTGTTATTGATGACCATGCGATAATTCTGTGCGATAGTGTTATTAATGGAAGATATGAATCAACATCAAATCTGAAAGAAGCACAGAAAATTGGAATAAGGAACATTGTCTTTAATAAGATAGTGGGCAGCTTACAAAACAAGGTAATAAGCCTAAATATGGATACCAGTTTGAAAAAATGGCGCAGTGGTATGGAAGCGGGTATTTCAAATGTTAAAAGGGGATGCAACCTGTTTCGTTGTGTCTGGAAAGGATGGAAGCATTTTATAGCAAAGATATATTGGAGCATAATAGCATACAATATCAGGTTAATGACGGCACATTTGATAGAAATAATAGCGCCGACAGGCATGATACCAGTGCGTCGGTGAGCACCATGCCCGGGTAGCGCTGGGAGACAGGATAAGTATGGTTTAATGATCGAAAAAAAGCATTTATTGTGGTGTATGACCAAGAAAAACTAAGAATTGGGAAGAATCAATGAATTTATTTAGAAACATTATAAATAAGTATCCTCTGGATAGAAACCTGTGCCTTATAGGTGAAAATTTTGACGACTTTATGGACAGACACTAATTATCCAATCAAAAATCGTTAACTACATGAAAGAGACAAAAACATTTACAACACCGCAACTTACTACTTTAGTTGTTTTAAGGTTTTTAATAGGATGGCATCTTTTATATGAGGGTTTCTCGAAAGTACTAATTCCCAACTGGTCATCATTGGAAGTTTTACAGGAATCTAAATGGATTCTTGCAGGATTTGCCAGGTATATTCTGGCTCACGATAATTTACTGAACGTTGTGGATTTTCTTAATACATGGGGATTGATAGCTATAGGATTGGGATTGATATTTGGCTTGTTTACCAGGTTGGCATCTATTTCCGGAGCTTTATTGCTGTTACTTTACTATTTAAACAATCCGCCCTTTATAGGTCTGGAATACTTGGTTCCGACTGAAGGAAACTACCTGGTCGTTAGTAAGACCCTTATTGAGTCAGTAGCATTGGTTGTCCTGGCTGTATTTCCAACAAGTTCCATATTCGGATTGGATATATTTATTGAAAAGTATAAAAATTTAAGAAATAATAGAAAGGAATAACACAATGGCACAGGATAAAGAAAAAACAATTAAGCCGGAAGAAAAGAATGAACCGGCACCAAAAACTGCCAATAAACGCAGAACTTTAATAAAAGCTCTGGCGGGGATACCGGTTTTAGGGCTGTTTGCTTATAAGTTAGCAGCGAAGACGAGATATGACCTGGAAAAGAAAAACAGGGTACTGAAAGAGTTAGATTTGCAGAACATTGAGGCCCCGGTTATCTTACCAAGCTCAGGAGCTAAAGGAAAATTGCTACGAATAGGCATTATCGGATTTGGAGTCAGGGCAGTCGCTCATGCAAACGGATTGGGTTATATTCATCCCAATGATGTTGAAAAGCGTAAAAAAAACGACACACTTGAAGACTGGCTTGCACAGGAAGATTTAAATGTGGCTATCACCGGTATTTGCGATGTATTTGACCTTCATGCAGAAAACGGTCTTGCAACGGCACGTAATCCAGTGCGTGCAGGAGGTGCAAAAACCCCTGATATTCCCGTGGAACGTTACCGTACATACCAGGAAATGCTTGATGATAAGAATATTGACGCTGTGATGATAGCCACCCCTGACCATCATCATGCTCCAATTTCTGTTGCAGCAGCCAGAGTAGGCAAACATGTCTATTGTGAAAAAAGTATAGCACTGAACGAAGAGGAACTGAATGATGCTTATGTTGCCGTAAAAAACAGCGGAATAGTATTTCAGTTGGGACATCAGATAACTCAAAGTGTCATTTTCAAACAGACTAAGGATATAATTAAGAAAGATATCCTTGGAAAAATCACCCTTGTGGAGACAACAACAAATCGCAATTCAGCCGATGGCGCCTGGATCAGGCATCTTGATGCTAACGGTAATCCAAAACCGGGTGATGAGAAATCTATTGACTGGCCTCAGTGGCTTGGCTCGACACCGGTAGTTCCATTTACCACAAACCGTTACTACAACTGGCAGAAATTCTTTGCTTATGAGACAGGAATGATCGGTCAACTGTTCACCCATGAATTTGATGCTGTGAATCAGCTTTTAAGAATAGGCATTCCTAAAGCAGTTGTCTCTTCCGGCGGGATATACTACTGGAAAGATGACAGGGATATGCCCGATACCCTTCATTGTGTATTTGAATATCCTGACCGGGATATGACCTTGCTTTATAGTGCAACCCTGGCGAACAGCCGCAGCAGGGGCCGCGTTTTTATGGGGCGTGAAGCTTTCATGGAGATGGGAAGTTCTATAAGCATAACTGCTGATGCCGAATCTATTCGATACAAAAAACAGATTGAGGCTGGCCTTATTGACCAATCAGGGCCAATGGTCTCATTTAATCCAACTTTAGGCAAGATTGATGCAGTGAGTTCAGCAACTGAAAAATACTTTGCTGCACGCGGTTTAACTACAACAACAATTAATGGTCGTGCGATTGATGTTACTCACCTGCATATTAAGGAATGGATTGATTGTATCCGTAAAGGTGGAACGCCAAGTGCAAACATCGAACGGGCTTTTGAAGAAGGAATAGCCTGCCTGATGGCTCACAGATCATATCTTGAACACCGTCGAATTGAATGGGATCCGGTAAACAAAAAAATTGTTTGATAGGGTGAGTTCTTGACGAAGCAATCAGGTTAAGACTTCTTCCTAAATTAAACAATACTTTATGAGGCTAAACAAAGGATAAATTAATTTTCTCCTGAAATTTAACTCAGCTTTTGCATATGAGTTTATTGTCACTATAGTGAACTATTTTATTTTGATCGGGCAGCCAGCGGAGTACTTTAACAATAATAAAATAATTTGAGTATTACAAATCATATACACTATTTAATTTGGCGTTGATACAAATCCATGTTACTGGTTTTTAATACCGTAGAAAAACAGTACCACCAAACAGGATTAAATGATACCACCTTTCTGTGAGATACTTGTAGTAAAGGATCCGGAGAAGAGAAAAGAGTCATATTCCGGTGAAGGTTTGTTTGTTCGTTTTTCGATTAAAAACAAGATTATATTTTTGAAGTTAACCGTATGGTAATTTCTATTTATTCTCCCTTAAAGTTTAATATTTGTTGATTATGAGTTAATTTTTTTACTAATTGAAAAATGTGTAACCGTAACCTGCTAACCTTTGCAATATTTTTTTTTACGTATCTAAACCTGTTCAGCCAGTTAAGTTCGTCATCATCCCTAAAACATTCTGTATTTATTGATAAACTCGATAATCCCATACACTTTGATGGTGTCCCCGATGAAGAGGCTTGGGCTTCAATAGATCTGATAAAGCTGATAATGCATTCACCCACCTTCGGAATTAAACCTACTGAAGATACTGAAATACGTTTTGCTTATGATGATGAATATTTATGGATAGGAGCAATACTTTATTACAATGATGTAGGTATTATTAAGTCAGCCAGCTATAAGAGGGATTATATGGGGAAGGGGTGTGATTATTTAGGTGTTATTCTCGATACTTATAATGATAAGGAAAATGGTGTTGTTTTTATCACCACGCCTGATGGATTAAGATTTGACGCAAGTGTACAGAGAGATGCTGTAACAACTCTTCCTACACAGGAAGCAATGAACCTGAACTGGAATGCTTTCTGGGAAGTTCTTACAAAAAAGTTTTGCGAAGGATGGACGACAGAGATCAAAATCCCCCTGTCAAGTCTGCGCTTTCAGGAAATAAACGGAGAGGTAAGGATGGGACTGATTGTCCAAAGATGGATTTCTGCAAAGAATGAAACAAATACTTTCCCCGCTATACTTCCGAATTGGGGAGAGATTTCTCCGATTAAACCATCACAGGCTCAGGAGATTGTTCTGAGGGGGATAAAATCTGCAAAACCTTTCTATATTGCCCCTTATGCTCTTGCAAGTTATGAAAGCAAAAGGGAGCTTTTTGATAATGAGGATTCTTACCGGAAGTTTAACAATCCTGCTTTAAGGGCAGGATTGGATGTCAAATATGGTCTTTCTAGTAACCTAATACTTGACTTTACTGTTAACACTGATTTTTCTCAGGTTGAAGCAGATGATCAGAAAATTAATCTCACACGTATGGCACTCTTTTTACCTGAAAAACGGTTGTTCTTTTTGGAACGGTCAGATATCTTCAATTTTAATTCCAGTGGTAATAATAATCTCTTTTACAGTCGTCGCATCGGCCTCAGTGAGGATTGCGACCCTATCCGTATTTACGGAGGTGGGCGTTTTACCGGCAAATTTAAAGAATGGGATCTGGGATTACTCAACATACAGACAGCTCCGCTGTGGCTGAAAAACAGCTCCGGTATAGAAGAAGAAAAAATGCCTTCTGAAAATTTCGGAGTTATGAGACTCAGAAGAAGAATTATTAATGAAAACTCTTATGTTGGATCAATGGTTACAAGCCGCCTTGGCTTTGGCGGTTCGTTTAATGTTGCTTATGGTCTGGATGGCTCCATACGTCTATACGGCAACGACTACTTCAGTCTGGTATGGAGCCAGACATTCGAGGATACCATAAAAAACAACAGCGTTCTTGAACCTACTCGTTTTATGATTGCCTATGAAAGACGTTCAAAAAAGGGATTGGGATTTGATATCAGATACATTCAATCGGGAGTAAATTATAATCCAGGTATTGGCTTTGAATCAAGAGATAATTACAGTATAGCCAGAGCAACCATACAATATGGCTGGATGCCGGGGAGTAATTCCAGGCTCTATTGGCACTCTCCAAGTATAATATTAAGATACTTTACCTACGTCGATGATGGTTCTTTTATGAGTTTCCACAATCATACAGGTTGGAATTTCCAGTCGAAGAGCATCTGGAAAGGAGAGATGTTTTTTGTTCATGATATTGAAGATCTGCGAGACAGCCTCGAAATACAGGAAGATAAAGTTTATGTCGCCCCCGGGAAGTATAATTTTTTTTATATGATTGGAAATCTGTTTTCTCCGGTTTCCAAGCCTTTTTTTGCTACATTTAATACTGAGACAGGTCAATATTATGACGGAATCCGATTATCTTTTCGTATTGAACCAACATGGAATATTTCCAAACATCTTGAGTTAGCCGCAGTTTATAATTTTGACTACGTTGATTTCAGCAGGAGAAACGTGAAAATGATAAATCATATTACAGGGATCAAGGTGCTTTATATGTTTGATACACATTTTTCAGCATTTGCCTACGTTCAATACAATACTGATGTAAATGAAATTATTACAAATATTAGATTTAGATACAATCCTAAAGAAGGAAATGACCTGTATCTGTTGTTTAACGAAGGGCGTAATACAAATCTGATTCGCGAAATACCAAATCTGCCCGTTTATTTTCAACGTTCAGTAATGATAAAATATTCTTATACATTTAATCTCTTATAGCCGTATAAATTAAAGATTATACTCTAATTTTAATCGGACTTTTTCTGGGAAAGCCGACAAAATCACTTCTTTAAATCGTAAGCCCCTCAAGATCAACGATCTGAGGAGTTTGTGTTTTCAGAGGGTGATGGAATTGGTGAAGGATTTTATAACGCGTATATAATGAGTATGAAAGAAGGCAGAAATGGTAATTAAACGGAGATAATTGTCAGGATAGAAATGGTCTCACTATTCTACAAGATTCTCTGCCATTTGTATCCTATTTGTATTCCATAAAATCAAAAACCCCTTATCTGCTATTAGATATAGGGGTTTTTCTGTATCTGGAGCGGGAATAGAATCATGCAACAAGATTTTTCAATCTTAATAATATATTAAAAGGATTTTGTAAAGACCTATTTTTTGGCAGGTTTTGAATCCAGGCTTTACGGATTTCTGTGTCAGAATAGGGAATATTGGTTTCATTTAATACAAGTAAAATAGAAAAACAGACATAATAAGAAAAGTGTACAGTATGTTTCTTTTGTCTTTCGATAATACACAAAACTGTACACCTGACTTTTTATGATTTTCGTAAACCTTGTCGGGGTGATCTGACTCGAACAGACGACCCTCACGCCTTGCGTGATGCACTAGCCCAACTGATTATTGTTATCGTTAAGGAATCTTTCTGCTCCTCTTTTCTTGATAAATCTTTCATATTTCATAGCCTCTTTTCGAGTCTCAAATTCTTTAGAATAGACTATCTTCCACGGAATGCCTTTGGCCATAAAAGGTGTTTTCCCACGATTATGTTCCTCCAATCGACGATCAAGATTCTCTGTATGACCAGTGTAATATCTATCGATTTTGGAACTGTACAGTATATAGGTGATATACATATAAAATTACAAACAAGGGGCGTAATAGTCCGCCCCTTATTATCTGTCGGGGTGATCTGACTCGAACAGACGACCCCTTGCACCCCATGCAAGTGCGCTAGCCAACTGCGCCACACCCCGGTGCCTCCTCCGAAGCTTTCTTTGACCGACATAGCTTTAGCGTAGTCGGTAGCGAAGGAGGAAAATATTTCCGCAAAATTAATCAACAAAACCGATTCTGCAAAAATTCATCTGTTACACATTAGCATAATTATTACCTTAGTAACATACCAAATAATAAAATAAAAATGGAATATTATGATCTGATCCGCACCCGCAAAAGTGTTCGCAATTATGATCCCAACTGATAGTAAACCTGATAATAATAAAAAGCAGAAAATTAAAAGTGTATGTTTCATTTTAAAAGCATATATACCTGCACTAAGGACTCGTGATCCTTTCGCAAGAGCTTCTTCTTGTGCAGATCAGTTATTGTTATAATCAAATATTAGTACATTAATTATTGCGGTCCTCTGTTATCCAGAAGGTAAGAATAAAATAAAAGGTGAGCTAGTTTCTGCATCTCCGGGGAACAATCGCCCAGTTCCACTGTTCGTTCCATAGCCAACTCCTTCCAGTACGCAGGAAGGTAATTGACTCTGCTCACCATACCGTCTTCGGGTCCTGGTGTGCAATATTTTGTATTACATCCGGTAGTAATTATCCTGATAAAACACATCGGGCAGGGTTCTGCTGAACTGAAGACTATCATTCCCGGTTTGTATACATAACTATCCATGTATTTTCTTGACTTGAAGCTTTTTTCAAAGTTTGTCAACAGGGTCATTTCAGCATGAAGATCTGAACGGCGTTTTTGTATCTGTGAATTATGTGCCGATGCAATGATCTTTCCGTTCTGATCAATCAACACTGCTCCTATCCCATATCCTCCCTGCATTACACTTTTCAAAGCCTGCATATTAGCCTCTTTCGCATATATATCATCAGAATATCCAGGTTCTGGAGTAAATGCCAAAAGATAAATTTTAATCTTATTAAGTATTTTATCAACAGGATCATCAGAATTAATTCCGAATGGCATATCAACCAGTTTATTGATCAGTTCTTCCCTGGTGTGTGTAATAAAATATGACAGATCCACCTTAGTGGTTGATGAGCCGTCTTGTTGAGCGAAAGAGGTGGAAAACAATAATATAAGACAGGCTGAGATCAATATTTTTTTCATGCCTATATACTTTTGGTAAACCAGATTAGCCTTAGAACTATATTCATAAAGTTAATACTAATTTGTCAATATACCAATCCCGGCTTAAAAATCAATCCTGGCATATAAATTTGTCCTGAGCTCTTAATGTAATTTACCAGGTTAATGATTTCATCCAGTTTGTTAATTTACTTGTTCAACTTATTCACAATGTAAAACTAAGCTGATAAAAGCTGAGATAAATATTCAGAATAAATTGACTTTTATACAGTTAATTAATAACTTTGATCAAAGAACAGGACAGATTTATTAATTAAAACTGAGGTCATGAAAACTCTTAACTGGATCGGATGGATATCAGCAGGAATCGGGGTAATAATAGTATTTCTTGCAGTTATTTCAATTCTCGTCGGGAAGAATATATTCGGGTTCGGTCATGTTGTAAATTATTTTCACGCCGCCAACAGCTTTTTTCTGATTACCATAGCACTTTTCATCGTTGTGTACAGGTGCGAAAATAAGAAATAAAAAGCTGCAGGATAAACCAGAATCAAAAGACCAGAAGAAGAAATTCAGCAATTATTCCATGGATTATCGAATGATGATTCATATAGAATATTTTTGTCCACACATTCAGGATTGAAATAAATCGAGTAATTTTATTTTTTCACTCATCAGTTTTTATGACTATGAAATCCCGATATGAATCTCACCGCTTGTTTTCATTCCTGTTTCTTCTTTTCTTATCAGCAAACCTGCTTGCACAAAATAATTCTCCTTCTTCAGTCTATGTACCCGAGATAGGGCAACAGGGCAAGGATGTGGTATGGGTCCCGACTCCCCAGGAACTTGTTGATACTATGTTATCAATAGCAGGTGTTACTCCTGATGATTTTGTTATTGACCTGGGATCGGGAGACGGCCGGACAGTTATCACAGCTGCTAAGAAGGGTGCCCATGCGCTTGGTATCGAATATAACCCTGACCTGGTAGCACTGTCGAAGAGAAATGCTGAGATTGAAGGTGTCAGTAATAAAGCTGAATTCATAGAAGGTGATCTTTTTGAATGTGACCTTTCAAAAGCCACCGTTATCACCATGTTTCTTCTTCCGGAGATCAACCTTAAATTAAGGCCCCGGCTTCTTGAACTAAAGCCAGGAACACGGATTGTATCAAACACATTTACCATGGGTGAATGGGAGCCCGATTATGAAGCTACAACAGCTGAAAACTGGAACAGTTGGAATTCTGCTTTGCTGTGGATCATACCTGCCAGGATTGAGGGTATATGGGAACTTGGGCAGGATCAGCTCATTATCAGCCAGGAATTTCAGATGATCCATGGCAAACTGACAAGCGACGATAAGAATTTGACTTTAAGGAACGGAAGGCTTCGCGGCAATGAGATAACCTTCATGATCGATGATGTTCTTTATACCGGGTATGTTTCCGGCAATAAGATGGAAGGTACAGTGAGAGAAGGTGACAGTGAGAAAAAATGGATCGCCATAAGGTGATATAGGGGAATCGTAACATTCACCGCTCAAGTTCATTCAGATAGATTACCAGGTTAATCATGTCTTCTATCCTGCGAGTTTTAATATTATTCTCCTTAATATATTGTTTTAAGACTGCTGAGTGATCCGGAAATATCCTGAGAAATTGTTTTTCATTTAAGAAGGCTGACCAGTTATTGCCATCTTTTATCCAGAAGATCTGTGAGGTTTTTATCTCGTAATAGTCCGGAATGGATATATTATAGTATCCTGAAGGCAAGGCTATCACAGAAATATTGTCGATAGCAGCTGTTGATGATACAGTGCCGTAACCTGCTTCTTTGCCCCGTTCCAGAAGTTTGCTTTTATATTGTATCAGAAAAGAAATACTGTCCTTTACTATTAGTTCAAGTAAGAATTCTTTATAGGGGATCATAATCTTATCCTCTATATATGCTGTATCGACCATTTTCTGGTTAGATAAATCAAAGTACTGCCCACCCTGTTCAAATACCAGCTTTTCACTTAAAGTATTATAGTTCAGCATGATACTTATAGGGGCTACTGCTTTCATCTTAATAGTTCCCTGTACAAATGCGGGGAAAAGATACTGGGTCAACTTATTTTCATTTGATTGTTGAGAAAAAAGCATATCTGGCTTACAAGCCAGTAATATTAAAATTGTCGATTCTAATATCATTAAATAATATAACCTCTTTTTCATATCCAGACTAAGTTTGATTTAAATTAAAATGTACGGTAATAGAAGTTATGAATTACTGTCAGCCTTTCGAATGTAATAGTTTCTGTAGATCAGACATTTCATCCCTGAATCTTGCCGCTTCAATGAAATTAAGTTCTGAAGCTGCTTTTTCCATTTGTCTCTTTGTCTTTTCTATCGCCTTCTCAAGGGCCTCCCTGTTCATATAGTGCACTACAGGATCAGCTGCAATATCCGGCCTGTCAGGTTCAATATAGGCTCGGCCTTTCCCGGTTAAGCCTGTAAGTATTGATCCCGGTTTCCTGTATATCTGGGCAGGTGTGATCCCCATTTTCTCGTTATACTTCAGTTGTTTTTCTCTTCTCCTGTTTGTCTCATCAATTGTCATCTGCATGCTACCGGTTATTGTATCAGCATACATTATCACCTTGCCGTTAAGATTGCGGGCAGCCCTGCCTGCTGTTTGTGTCAGCGATCGTGAAGATCTCAGAAAACCCTCTTTATCAGCATCAAGAATAGCCACAAGGGATACTTCAGGCAAATCAAGTCCTTCTCGCAAAAGATTCACACCAACAAGTACATCAAAGGTGCCTGATCTTAAACCCTCCATGATTTCAATACGCTCAATAGTATCAATATCAGAGTGAATATACCTGCTTCTGATATCAAATCTAATGAGGTATGTTGTCAGTTCTTCTGCCATTCTTTTTGTGATTGTTGTCACCAGGGTCCTTTCTCCTGTTTTAGCCCTTTCCCTTATTTCATCCATCAGGTCAGCTATCTGGTTCATACTGGGCCGCACCTCTATCGGGGGGTCCAGTAATCCTGTCGGCCTTATGACCTGGTCTACAAAAACACCTTCACTCTTTTCAAGTTCATAATCAGCCGGTGTTGCACTGACAAATATTATCTGCCCTGTAAGGGATTCGAATTCCTCAATACGCATCGGTCTGTTGTCAAGCGCTGCCGGCAAACGGAAGCCGTATTCCACAAGAGTTTGTTTGCGTGAGTGGTCGCCGCCATACATTCCCCTGATCTGAGGAATGCTTACATGACTCTCATCAATGATCGTTATAAAATTTTCAGGAAAATAATCAAGAAGGCAGAAGGGCCTGGCTCCTGACCTACGACCGTCAAAATATCGTGAATAGTTTTCAATACCGCTGCAGTAGCCTAGTTCCTTAATCATCTCAAGATCATACGAGACCCTCTGCTGAAGTCTGCGGGCTTCCTCTTTTTTGCCGATGTCGTTAAAGTGTGTTACCTGCAGGACGAGATCATCCTGTATCTGACTGATTGCCTGATTGATCCTGTCGCGTGTGGTGACAAAGATATTGGCAGGGTATATAATATAATCATCCATATTATCCAGTCGGTCTCCGCTTACGGGGTCAAATGTGTTAATCTCCTCTACCTGGTCGCCGAAAAAGATGATCCTGACTGCAATATCGGCATAGGCAGGGTAAACATCCACAGTATCTCCCCTTACCCTGAATGTTCCATGTCTGAATTCGAGCTCATTACGCGAATAAAGGCTGTCAACCAGCTTTCTGAGAAAATGATTTCTTCCAATTTTCTGTCCTCGTTTGACATGGACAGTATTTGAATGATAATCATCAGGATTTCCGATGCCATACAGACATGAAACTGATGATACAACTATCACATCCCTTCTTCCGGAAAGGAGAGATGAGGTTGTACTCAGTCTTAGTTTTTCTATCTCCTCGTTTATTGACAGATCTTTTTCGATATACGTATCGGATACCGGCAGATATGCTTCAGGCTGGTAATAATCATAATACGACACGAAATATTCAACACGGTTTTCCGGGAAAAACTGTCTGAATTCTCCATAAAGCTGGGCAGCAAGGGTTTTATTATGGCTGAGAACCAGCACAGGCCTGTTAACCTTCTCAATTACATTTGCTATGGTAAATGTCTTTCCCGAACCTGTAACACCGAGAAGGGTCTGAAACGGGACCTCTTTCTTAAGTCCGTCAACAAGCTGTCCAATAGCTTCCGGTTGATCTCCGGTTGGAACAAAATCAGATATCAGCTTAAAATCCATTCAGATTTGTTTGATCAAATATCTTAAATTCATGCGATCAGCAGCAAATATCTGTAAAAAAAA
>Ga0315547_1001091_pt1 | contig 22708 bp, 30 predicted proteins | sample SalMarSW160240MG_2_FD_202542 | JGI IMG/M metagenome (GOLD analysis project Ga0315547, IMG submission 202542) | Salt marsh sediment microbial communities from the Plum Island Ecosystem LTER, Massachusetts, United States - Salt Marsh Sediment SW1601-240 ...
CCTAACGCTTATCAAGTTTTAAATGCAGCTACAGTTAAGATAATTACTGGCATAACAGGCACAATCAAAGATGCCATAGAAAGATACAGGAAGGGAGAAATTAAATAATCTGAGGCAGTCTTTAAAGGACTGCCTTTTTTATTTTTGGTAATAGTTATATAATTAAATTAGATATGAGGGCTATTCAAGCTAAAAATTTAACTAAAGATTTTAATGGCCTTAGAGCAGTAGATAATATCTCTTTTGAAGTCAGAATGGGAGAAATTTTTGGTTTATTAGGGCCCAATGGGGCAGGAAAGACCACTACTATTAGAATACTCACAGGAGTACTCCCACCAACCAGGGGCAAAGCTTATATAGGGAAACACAATATCCAAAAAAATCCGATAGAGGCTAAACAATTAATGGGAATTGTTCCTGAAATGGCTAACGCCTACATAGATCTTTCAGCGCTCAGAAATTTATTATTGATAGGGGAGTTATACGGAATAGAGAAAGAAAAAAGAATAAAAAAAGCAGAAAATTTATTAAAATTGTTTGGAGTTTATAAAAAAAGAAACCAGAAGGTAAAAACATTTTCCAAAGGAATGAAGCAGAGAATAATCTTAGCCATGGCTTTAATGAATGATTCCAAAATTTTATTTTTAGATGAACCTATTGTAGGTTTAGATGTAGAAAGTGTAAGATTGATCAGGGGTCTTATTGGAAAGTTTAATGGAAAAGGAATTACTATTTTTTTAACTACTCATAATATTGAAGAAGCCAATCAACTTTGTGATAGGGTAGCAATTATGAATTATGGTAAAATCGTGGCCATTGATCGTCCCGAAAACCTAAGACGTACAATTCAGAGCACTGCTTCAGTGGAAGTTGCCTTCAAAGAAACCCTAGACCCAAATGGACTTAAATTTGAAGGCGTGATCAGGGTTAAGAAAATAGGAGACAAATTTAGATTGTACACTGAAAAACCAGAAGATGTTATTCCTTTATTGGTTCAACATTCCCGACTATCTGGCAATAAAATAATCACTTTAAATACTCTAGGGCCTTCTCTTGAGGATGTATTTGTAAAATTAACCAAAGATAAGCCCCCTATTAATAAGGAAGGCTTTTAACAGGGTAAAGAAAAATGAATATTTTTGAACAACTTAAAAGATCATTTGCTATTACCAAGAAGGATTTATTTATTTATTATTTCAAAGGACCCATAATAATCCAGGGATTGCTGATACCTGCTTTTTTATTTATTGCCTTTTCTTTTAAAAGAAATATGCCTTTAGGATTTTTAATGCCAGGTCTTTTAGGGATGGCACTCTTTTTTGCTGTTTCTGCTATAACGCCGGTAATAGCACCTTGGGAGACAAGAATGAAAACTTTTGAAAGATTAGTATCTTCTCCTATTTCTCTTTGGGCTATTATTTTAGGAGATATAGTGGCTTCAGTTCTATTTGGTCTTTTTATTACTTCTTTTATTCTTTTATTTAGTGTTATTTTACTGGGGGCAGGAGCAATAAATTTTTCCTTAATTCTTGGCACTATAATAGCTGCTTTTTGCTTTTCTGCTTTAGGAACTTTAATCTCGGCTCCTCCCGTTGATAATCCTTCAAATATAATGCTTTTGGCTACTTTAATTAAATTCCCTCTTATTTTTATAAGCGGAGTATTTATCCCTGTTGCCGAAATGGGCGGATTTAAAATTTTATCTTATTTTTCGCCCTTAACTTATTTCGTAGATTTAGCTAGACACTCAATCCAAAGGGTAAGCTATTTTACCTCCTTTGTTGATTTAATAGTTCTTTTTGGCTTTGCTATCCTTTTGTTTATAGTTTCTATAAAATGGCACGAAAAGAGTTTAGCTAAAAGATTTTAAAAGGAGCTTGCTTGCCGCGCAAAGGTTTGACCTCTACAAATCTTATGAAAAAAGAAAAATTAAAATTAGTAATTGCTTCGGGAAAAGGTGGGGTAGGAAAGTCAATGCTTACTTCGACGTTGGCTATGCTTTTTAGTAAGGAAAAAGGTCGCCTCATCGGCGACCCGCCTGGGAGGCGGGTTGTTGCTGTAGATTGTGATGTTGATGCGCCGAATTTGGCTATTTGGTTAGGTGGAGTTAAGAGGTGGGATGAAACCATACCGGTGGTTACTTCGGCTAGACCCGAGATTGATTATAAAAAATGTAACGGCTGCGGTCTATGTGCAAAAAATTGCAGATTTAGCGCCCTAGAAATGGTTAAGGGCAAACCTAGAATAAATCCGTTTTTATGCGAAGGTTGTGGCGCGTGTGAAGTGATTTGTCCTCAAAAAGCGATAAGACTAAAACCGGTCCAGAATGGTCAGATTAATATTAAAAAGACTAAGTACGGATTTCCTTTAGTTTCTGGTCAGCTTTTTCCGGGAGAGACCGGTTCTGGCAAGGTAGTTGTTGAAATTAAAAAAGAAGCAGAAAAGTATAAACATGACTTGATGCTTATAGATTCTGCGCCGGGAACCGGCTGTCCGGTAATTGCTTCTTTGCAGGACACAAATTTTGCTATTTTAATTACTGAACCAACTCCATCGGCATTTTCTGACTTAAAAAGAGTTTTACAAGTGGTTAATCATTTTAATATTCCTTTTGGCGTTGTTGTTAATAAGTGGGACATTAATCCAGAGTTTATCCGAAAGATTAACAAGGAATTCAAAGATAAATTTTTAGGCAAAATATCTTATGATAAAAATATTTTTAAAGCGATTGCTAATCTAAAGCCAATAATGGAGACCAACCTGAAAGCTAAAAAAGAAATCAAGGTCATTTTTAAAAAAATATATGACTATTGTCTCTCTTATAAATATTAAAGAAGGTCAAGCGGCAGTTATTAAATCCATAGCCGGAGGCTGGATGGCTACTAAAAGATTGGCTGATTTAGGATTGACCCCGGGAACTAAAATAAAGGTTTTAAGAATTGCTCCTGTTTTGGGACCAATAGAAATTGAAGTTCGGGGATCAAAATTGGTTTTGGGAAGAGGGCTTGCTGCAAAAGTACTTGTAACCACAAAATAATATGCCTAAAAAATTGAATATCGTCCTGGCTGGTCAAGCTAATGTGGGAAAGTCGGTTATTTTTAATCACTTGACCGGTCTCCATCAACATATTGGCAATTGGCCGGGGAAAACTGTCGAAAAGGCAGAAGGGACCTTGCATTACAAGGGCTACACTATTGATGTTTTAGATTTGCCGGGAATTTATTCTTTAGCTACCTATTCAATAGAAGAATTGGTTTCCAGAGAATACATTGCCACCAAGGAGCCGGACTTTGTGGTAAATGTGGTGGATGCAACAAACCTTGAAAGAAATTTACTTTTTACCTTACAGCTTTTAGAACTGGAAAGACCGACAGTTTTAGCTTTGAATATGGTTGATTTACTAGAAGCCAAAGGAATAAAGATTAATATAAAAGAGCTTCAAAAAATTCTAGGAATTCCCATCGTTCCAGTAGTAGCTATAAAGAGAAAAGGACTGACCAAAGTTTTAAACCAAGGAATTAAACTGGTCAAGAGTGGGAAGCACGCCAGACCCTTAAAATATGGGAAAGAAGTAGAGGAGAGAATTAAAAAGACAGTCAAACTTTTAAAGAGTATTAAACTTCATTATCCCAAGAGATGGCTGGCGATGAAGCTTTTAGAAAAAGACCAAGAGATTAGGAAATTAGTCAAGGGTGCGTGTCCAAAAATATTAAAAAAGCTACGAGTCTTTTGCCGTGAGCTTGAAAAAATTCATGGCCACGACTCTTCAATTGTTATTGCTCACGAAAGATGTCATTTGGTTTCTCAAATTATAGAGAAAGTGCAGATTATAAAAATGCCTTCAAAGAAAAAGGCTCTTGAGAGGTTCGATAATTTAACCACTCACAGAATTTGGGGTTATCCGACAATGATTGTAATCTTGGCCTCAATGTTTTTGGCCATTTTTAAATTTGGGAACTGGCTTTCTGGCTATTTTGGTTTAATTTCCGAAGTGTTTCAAAATTGGTACGCGGCTTTCGTGGGAACTTCCTTCGTGGCTGGGTTGTGCTGGAGCGGGATAGAAGGCGCTTTGGCTCTAATTGAGATTGCTCTTCCTTATATTTTACCCTTTTATCTTTTGCTGTTTTTTCTAGAAGATCTAGGATATTTAGCTCGAGTTGCCTTTTTATTAGATAGTTTAATGCATAAACTGGGAGTTCATGGGAAAGCTTCTATCCCATTAATGCTTGGATTTGGCTGCAACGTCCCTGCTTGTCTTTCCTGTCGAATAATGGAGACCCAGAGAGAAAGATTTCTTACTGGATTTTTAACTACCCTTGTCCCCTGCAGTGCGGTGACAGTAGTTATAATGGGCCTAGTGGGGAAATTTATGGGTATAGGTTGGGCTTTGGGACTTTATATTTTTATTTTCTTGGTAATTTTTGGATTAGGGAAATTGGCCTCTAGAATTTTGCCTGGCGAGCCGACTGAGCTTATTATGGAAATGCCTGATTTAAGAAGACCTAATTTTAAAACAATATTAATACAGACCTGGATAAGAGTTAAAGATTTCCTTTATATTGCCGCACCTCTAGTTATAGTTTCTGGGATAATAATTGAGGGAGTTCATTTAGCTGGCGGGCTTGAGGGTGTAGCTTGGGTTTTATCTCCGATCACCGTTAAATGGTTGGGTTTACCGGCTATTACCGGAATTTTACTTATTTTTGGCATTTTAAGAAAAGAGTTGATTTTAGTAATGCTGGCTACTCTGTTAGGAACGGCTAATTTTGCTCAAGTTTTAACTCCAGCCCAAATGATTACTTTAGCCGTAGTGGCTATGTTCTATATTCCTTGTGTTGCCACTATCGCCGCATTAGCTCGAGAATTCGGCTGGAAAAAAGCCCTTGGAATAACCATATTTGAAATACTCTTCGCCATCGGCATCGGGGGAGTGGTTTTTAGATTAGTTAGTGTTTTTATTTAGAATAAGTTTATTAAAATTTAAAAATCGCCAAGAAATTGGCGGTTTTTTGGTTGCCCGCCTACGCTCACTCCGTTCGCTTTGGCGGATCCTCAATTTTCTATCTGTTCAGCTTCGTCCTTTGGACTCGCCTCACAGAGAAAATTGGGAGAGCGGGTGAAGGGAATCGAACCCTCGTCATCAGGTTGGAAACCTGAGGCTTTACCACTAAGCTACACCCGCATGATTTTTTTGACTCGTGTTGCTTTTTGGACGAAATCAATGTATTTGGGGTCGATTTTTTCTGGAGCGCGGAACTCGTCAATTTCTTGGCCCAAAGAGATATTTTTCTCTGATTTATACTTTCTAATATCTTCTATTAAGTTTAGCACTTTTTCAAAACTTTTCAAGAATTTTTGAGCCCCAAGCCACGATTTTTGGGCTTTTGGCCAATGGCTTAAATGAATGCTTTTGGTTTTTTCGATTTTTCTGAAATAGCTTTGATAGATTTCTTCAGTGATAAAAGGTAGAAATGGTGCATATAATTTTAAAATATTAATGAGGAGTATATAAAGAACCTTTTTAGCAGTTTTGGCTGAAGTTGAATTTGGATTGCCATAGAGACGATGTTTGATAAATTCTAAATAGTTATCGCAGAAGATATGCCAGAAGAATTGGTCAACTGTTTCTCTTGCTTTTGAATATTCGTAAGTTTCAAGATATTTTGTAGCCTTCTTGATTGTCAGAGAGAGATGGTGGAGAGCCCATTTGTCAGCCGGTTCTGGCTGTAGAGGTTTGACCTCTACAGAATTATAGAGGTCAAACCTCAACGCAAAGCGGCTAGCGTTGAAGATTTTAATGACTGTTCTTTTACCCTTTTTAACTTCATCTTCACTGTAACGGAGATTTTCGCCCAAAGTAGCGCCGGTTGTCCAGTAACGCAGAGCGTCAGCCCCATAATTTTCAATAATCTTTTCCGGCAGCATATAGTTTCCTAGTCTTTTTGAAATTTTGCGTCCTTGGGGGTCTAAACCGTGACCGGAAATAATCACATCGTGGAAAGGTAAAGAATTATGATGATAATGCGATTTAACAACTGTATAGAAAAGCCAGGTTCTGATGATTTCAAAAGCTTGAGGTCGCAGTGTGGCCGGATATAACTTTTTTTGTAAAGTTTTACTTTCTACCAGTCTAGCGCCAATAAGCGGCGTCATTGACGAAGTCATCCAAGTATCCATAACATCTTTTTCTGGCCGAAATTCTTTAGAACCGCACTTTGGACAAATTTTTACAGTTGGAGGGGTTTCAATTGGATCAACCGGCAAATCTTTTTCCCGAGCTAAAATCGGCTCGTCGCATTTCTGGCAATACCAAAGAGGAAAAGGGACTCCATAGTATCTTTGTCTGGAAATGCACCAGTCCCACTGCAAGGCCTTAACCCAGTCTTCGTATTTTCGCTGCATATGAGCCGGATACCATTTTAATTCTTTTCCTCTCTTTAGAAATTCCTTTTTAACATCGAGCAACTTGACAAACCACTGTTTGGTCTGAATAAATTCTGCTGGCTTGCCGCAGCGGTCATGAACATTTAAGGTATGAGTGATTTTTTCTTGTTTTTTAAGCAACCCTTGTTTCTTAAGGTCAGCCAGAATTTTGTCTCTTGCTTCAAGAATAGCCAAACCTTGATAAGAGTCACCTAATTTTGTTAAACGCCCCCCTTCGTTAAATAAAGGCCGCGTTTCTAATTTATTCTTTTGCCACCTTAGAACGTCATCCTTGTCTCCCCAGGTACAAACCATCATTAAACCAGTGCCAAAGCTCTTATCAACAGTAGGGTCAGTCAAAATCGGGACCGAATAGTTGAATAAAGGAACAATTGCCTTCTTATTTTTAAGCCCAGTGTATCTTTTATCTTGAGGATTAAAATATAAAGCAACACAAGCTCCTAATAGTTCGGGGCGAGTGGTGGCGATTAGGAGAGGTTTGCCACTTTTGGTTTTAAATTGAATATAGCAGAAATTTCCCTCTTCTTCTTTATCTTCTAAATCTGCTTGAGCGAGCGCTGTTTGACAAAAAGGGCACCAGTAAATTGGTCCCTCAAGGCGCTCTAGTTTTTTCTTTTTATAAAGGTCCAAGAAAGACCATTGGGAAATTTTTTGGCAGTGCTTATTAATGGTGCTGTAGGTTTTTGTCCAGTCAGAGGAAATGCCAAGGGCCTGCCAGAGTTTTTTATAATTTTTGGCTCCCAGCTTTGTTTCTTTAAGACAAAGTTCAATAAATTCCGACCGCGAAATTTTTGATTTATCAATTTTGTATTTTTTCTCCACAAATCTTTCGGTCGGCAGACCATTATCATCAAAACCCATCGGATAGAAAACATTAAAGCCCTGCATTCTTTTGAAGCGAACAACAAATTCAGCCTGCGAGTAACTCATAATATGGCCGACATGGAGATGAGCTGCTGAAACATAAGGTGGGGGAGTATCTACGCAAAAAATCGGCTTCGTGGATTTTTCATCAAACCGATAAATCTTTTCTTTTTCCCAAAACTCTCGCCAAACCTCTTCGCGCTCTTTAAAATTATATTTTTTAGGAAGCATAGTGATTTAGAAACTAAAAAACCTGTTTTTATTGTAGCAGGTTTTTTAGTTTTGGGTAAGTAACTGCCTTGGAAAAGTTTATCTATTTAGCTGTCCATCCGCCGTCAACAACCAAAACTTCACCGTTAACAAAATCTGATTCATTGGAAGCCAAATAAACAGCTGCATGGGCAATATCTTCTGGCTTACCCAAACGAGGATAAAGAGTAGAAGTTTCTAAAAATTGTTTGGTAGCAGGGTCGGCTAACATATCTTTGGTCATCGCCGTCTTAATAATTCCGGGGGCGATACAATTTACATTAATTTTCTTTGAGGCGTATTCAAGAGCCATCTCTTTAGTCAGGGCAATCATACCTCCTTTTGCAGCGCAATAAGCACTTGTTTTATCAAATCCAACCATTCCGGCAATTGAAGTCATATTGATTATTTTTCCCTTACCCTGTTTTATCATCTCGGGAATTACCCTTTTACTTCCCAGAAACACACTTTTCAAATCCACATCTAAAACCTGTTCCCAATCCTCTTCGCTCATTTCATGTAAGCTCCCAAATTTAACAATGCCCGCGTTATTTACTAAAATATCAATCTGACCGAAATTGTCTAAACAAGTTTTAACCATCTCATTGATATCGCCGGAGTTGCTAACATCCGTTTTTACAAAAACTGCCTCTCTCCCCTGTTTTTTTATTTGTTGGGTAGTTTCTTTTCCTCCTTCTTCCGACCAGTCGGCAATAACTACTCTTGCTCCTTCTTTTGAAAAAGCCAAAGCAATTGCTCTGCCAATCCCGGAGCCGGCCCCGGTGATAATTGCAATTTTGTTTTTTAATCGCATATTACTTATTTCCTTTCTTTGTTTTTTAATAATTTTTTTGACCTTTGTTTAATTCTTTGAGCAAACTTTCTAAATTAATATCATACATTTTACAAACCTCACCGATTTTTAATTTTTCCATTTCTTGAGCCGCCATTGGACAACCCAAACAAGGCAGGTTGTATTTTGCTAGAATCTTTTCTGCTTTTGGATATTCTAAAATTTCAGCTAATGTTGAATTTTTAGAGATTCTCATAATGTGCGGCCTAGCTTGTAAGAAGAAAGTTCAATGGTCGGTCAGCTCAGCTGACCTTGACCCAGCTGAGCTGGGTCGGGGCGACTGGATTTGAACCAGCGATCTTCGGACCCCCAGCCCGACGCATTAAACCAGGCTATGCTACGCCCCGAGGTCAAATAAAATTCTAAATCCGAAATCCTAAATACTAAACAAATCACAAACCTTAAATCACAAATTCTAAACACGAGCTTGAGACATTGGAATTTAGAATTTAGATATTATTTAGAATTTAGAAATTAGTGCTTAGGATTTGAGCTTTACAAATCTTAATTTAAGATTTGTAAAGCTTTTTAAGGCATTTGGTGCAAATTAAAGCCCGCTTGCTAATAGGCAAACCATATTTCTTAGCAATCTCTGGCGGCAGCTTTATTTTCTGTAAATTGGGGTATTTTCTTTTTTTAGTGGTTGGGTTATAATGACCACGAAGAAGCTTACGCCTCATTGTCACCATTGACCCTTTACCACAAATAGCACATTTTCGCATATTAGATATTGGATGTTAGATGTTGGATGTTGGGCGAATGACGCGTGAAAAAGTAACTAAAATCTAAAATCCAGCATCTAGAATCTAATATAACCATATAATAACATAAAATTTTTTTCAAGTCCATGGGCTTTATATTTCTAATTGCCATTTTAATTTTTTCCATTGTTATCCATGAGGTTGCTCACGGAGCAATGGCAAATTATTTAGGCGACCCTACGGCTAAAAATGCCGGTCGGCTTACTTTAAATCCGATAAAACACTTAGACCTTTTTGGTTCAATTATTATTCCTCTTTTTCTAGTTTTAACCGGTTCAGGGATTATTATTGGCTGGGCAAAACCGGTACCCATTAATCCATATAATTTTCGAGATCAAAAGTACGGGCAGGCAAAAGTAGCCCTAGCAGGTCCCGGTGCGAATTTTGGGGTAGCTTTGGCCTTTGGTTTAGTCTTAAGATTTCTTCCTGGCTTAGTTAATATTCCCAATCTTTATGTAATGTTCAGTTATATTGTTTTTATCAATATCCTTTTGGCTCTTTTTAATTTGATACCCATTCCACCACTTGATGGTTCTCATATCCTTTTAACCTTTTTACCGGCCTCTATTGCTGAAAACGTAAAGATGGTTTTTGCTCGATATGGAATGTTTTTCTTGGTTTTTGTTCTAATGTTTATCTTTTTCTTCTTTCCGCTATTAAGACAAGGAGTTGATTTTATCTTTCAACTCATCGTCGGCCAACCGCTGTTCATGTAAATACATAACACACAACACGCTCTTGATTTTTTTGGTGGGTGTGATAGGGTTATGGGAAGTACTTTGAAAAATTGGAAGTGTTTTGAGAAATAAACAAAAAACAAGGAGGTAGGAAGGTGGAAAAGATTAAAAGGTCTGGAGGAATGGCAATAATAGCAGTGGTGATTATGTGTTTAGTTGTGGGGTGGGTTACTACTTTAGCCCATTACCATAATGCTGTTGGAGAGAAGGATGCCCAGATAAAACTGTTGAAGCAGCAAGCGTTTGGGGCGCAAACAAGAGTTGAGGAGTTACTGAGCGAGCTTAAGGATTTAAAGGAGCCTATCTTTAAGGCTTATCTTGCTTGGCGCAGAATCAAGAAAGTAGAACTTTCTGCTTCTAACTTTCATAGGTACTATATTGGTATAGAGGCGGCTCCATTTTTCCGGTTTGACGCGAAAGTTTGGGATCTTATTAAGGCCTATAATAAGGCCTATTACCCTGATTATTAGAAACAAATAAGTTAAGCAAAGGTAGAAAAAGGAGGAGTAAGAATAGGCATCCCGTTAAAAAGGGTGCCTTTTTGTATTTTCCACGGCTTTTTTATTGACAGGGTTATGAGTGTTTGCTATATTAGTGGTAAATACCAGAAATTTAATTATTCTAATTATTCTAATTAACCTAATTATTCTAATCAAACCCCAATGCCTAAATGCCTAATGTCTAAAAATTTTGGGATTTTAGTCATTGGACATTGGGTATTGATTAGGTCAATTAGAAATTAGGTCAATTAGGTTAATTTTCTATCGTGCCGACTATACATCAATTAGTAAAACATCCAAGAAAGAAAAAAACCAAAAAGCAGAGGATGCCGGCCCTTAAGCGCGGTTTTAATGTGCTAAAAAATGAGCCGTCCCACTTTCTTTCCCCACTTAAGCGAGGGGTGTGTGTGAAAGTATCAACGGTTACTCCTAAAAAGCCGAATTCGGCGCTTAGAAAAATTGCCAGAGTGCGGCTTTCCAACCAAATGGAAGTAACGGCTTATATTCCCGGAGAGGGCCATAATCTTCAAGAGCACTCTATAGTTTTAATCAGGGGCGGCAGAGTTAAAGATTTGCCTGGTGTTCGTTATCATGTGGTCAGAGGTATTCTTGATACAGAAGGAGTGGAGGGGAGAAAGAAGCAGAGGAGTAAATACGGCACAAAGCGAGTTAAAAGTTAAAAGACAAGTTATATGGGTCGAAGAAAGAAAAAGGAGGATCGGGGTTTAAAGCCTGACCCTCAATATAATAATATCCTAGTTGCTCGCTTTATTAATCGATTAATGAAGCAGGGTAAAAAATCCGTAGCCCAAAAGGTTCTCTATGGCTCTTTTGATATTATTAAAGAAAAATTGGATAAAAATCCAATTGAAATATTTGATAAAGCCATCAAGAATGTTTCACCTCTTTTAGAAGTAAGGTCAAGGCGTGTGGGGGGAGCGCATTATCAAATACCTTTTGAAGTACACGGAGACAGAAAGCAAACCCTAGCTATACGTTGGATCATAATGGCGGCCAGGGCTCGCAAGGGAAAACCAATGAGAGAAAGGTTAGCTGAAGAATTAATAGACGCCCAAAACAATACTGGCGCGGCTGTAAAGAAGAAGAGCGATACTCACCGGATGGCTGAAGCAAATAGAGCCTTTGCACGCTTTGCCTGGCACTAAGCGCTTCGCTAAAACCAAAAATAAAAAACCAAAAAGAAAAAACAAAAACATAAAAATACAAAAACTAAACAAAACTCAAAAATCAATCTAAAATTTTTACGTTTTTACATATTTGTTTTTTATCTTTTATCTTTTATTTTTTATTTTGCATGAGACAATATCCAATAGAAAAAACCAGAGATATCGGTATTATTGCCCACATTGATGCTGGGAAGACTACGGTCACCGAGCGGATTTTATTTTATACCGGCATTTCTCATAAAATTGGCGAAGTTCATGATGGTCAGGCGGTTATGGATTGGATGGAGCAGGAAAGAGAAAGGGGAATTACCATTACTTCGGCAGCTACCACTTGTTTTTGGAAAGAGCATCAGATAAATATTATTGATACGCCGGGACATATTGATTTTACGGTAGAGGTTCAAAGGTCCTTGAGGGTTTTAGATGGAGCAGTGGTGGTTTTTGACGGAGTAGCTGGAGTTGAACCACAATCAGAAACTGTTTGGCGTCAAGCAGATAAATTCAAGGTTCCAAGAATTTGCTTTATTAATAAAATGGACAGGATTGGTGCTGATTTTGAAAAAAGCCTTCGTTCAATAAAAGAACGCCTGACCCCGAATGTTGTAGTGCTAAACATTCCCATTGGCGCCGAGGATAAATTTGAAGGAGTAATTGACCTTTTGGGACAAAAAGTAATTAAATTTAAAGGCGATTTTGGTCAAGAAGTAGAGGAGGTTGAAATTCCAGATAATTTAAGCCAAGCAGCGGTTGCCAGAAGAAAAGAAATGCTGGAAAAAATTGTAGAAGTAGATGTTGCTTTGATGGAGAGATATTTAGGGGGAGAGGAAATTAATCCTCAAGAACTAAAGCAACTTTTAAGAAAAGCGACTATAAAAGGCCAGCTTGTGCCCGTGCTTTGTGGGTCGGCTTTAAAGAATAAAGGAGTTCAGCCACTTTTAGACGCAATAGTAGATTATTTGCCTGCGCCGGTTGATTTGCCTCCCCTTGAAGGTTTTGATCCAAAAGATGAATCAAAGATTATTAAACTGGGCCCTCAAGATGATGGACCCTTTGCCGCTTTAGCTTTCAAAGTGGCCACTGATCCTTATGTTGGCACGCTCACTTATTTTAGGGTCTATTCAGGGACTTTACAAAAGGGGACCTATGTGTTAAATTCTTCAACAGATGAAAAAGAACGTATTGGTCGAATCTTAAGGATGCATGCCGACCACCGAGAAGATATAGAGACGGTTTTTGCCGGTGGTATTGCTGCTGTAGTTGGGCTTAAAAAAACTACTACTGGTGATACTCTCTGCACGCCAGACTTGCCAGTGGTTTTGGAAAAAATTATTTTTCCAGAGCCGGTTATTTCAGTGGCTATTGAGCCGAAAACCAAGCAGGACCAGGAAAAGATGGGCACTGCTTTAAGGCGGCTTTCTGAAGAAGACCCTACCTTTGTAGTTAGGTCTGACCTGGAGACTGGTCAGACGATAATTTCTGGCATGGGAGAGCTTCACTTGGAAGTAATTGTTGATAGAATGCTTAGGGAATTTAAGGTTGGAGCTAATATTGGCAGGCCGCAAGTAGCTTATAAAGAGACAATTACCGGCAGCGCTGAAGCAGAAGGAAAATATATTCGTCAGTCTGGCGGAAGAGGTCAATACGGACATGTTTGGCTAAAAATTGAGCCAAAAGGCCGAGGAGAAGGTTTTGAATTTATTGATGCTATCAAAGGAGGGATTATCCCTCAAGAATTTATTCCGGCGGTAGAAAAAGGAGTAAAGGAGGCACGGGACAAAGGAGTGTTGGCCGGTTATCCCTTAGTTGATGCTAAAGTTACTCTATATGATGGGTCTTTTCATGAGGTAGATTCATCTGAAGCAGCTTTTAAAATTGCTGGTTCCAAAGCTTTCCAGGAAGCAAGCCGTAGAGCAGGGCTTGTTCTCTTGGAGCCAGTTATGAAAATTCAAGCAATTATCCCAGAAGAGTTTTTAGGTGATGTAACTGGAGACCTTAATGCTAAAAGGGCTCGTATTGAAAAAATGGAGACCAGGTTGCAAGTTAAGGTTATTGATGCAAAAGTACCTCTTGCCGAGATGTTTGGCTATGCTACGGGCTTAAGGTCAATGACTCAAGGTAGAGGCACTTTTACTATGGAGTTTGACCATTATCAAGAAGTGCCGAAGAATATTACGGAGGGGATTATAGGAGAGAAATAAAAATATGTTTGAAGAACTAGAAAAACTATTGAAAAAAATAGGAGGGAGGTTTATTATTGTAGAAGATGGTAAGCCCCGCTATGTTATTTTAGATTTTGGGGAGTTCAAGCGTTTAGTCGGCGGTTCTCCTTCGAAAGAGGAAGATTCAGAGCCACCCATAGAGATTGAGGAGCCGCAAGCAGACAAAAGTGATGATTTGATGGTTGAAGACATACCATTGTAAAATAAAAAATCAAAAATAAAAAATCAAAAATAACTAATAATATCAATAAAAACCTTGCAAATATTGAAGAGTTTGTTATAGTATAAATAATTACATAACACATAACACATAACACATAACATTTGCTACGTGTTTCATGCTACGTGTTACATGAAAATTATGGCAGAAAAATTTGAAAGAACAAAACCCCACCTTAATGTTGGCACCATTGGTCATGTTGACCATGGTAAAACAGTGCTTACTGCTGCAATTTTGAAATGTTTAAAGGCAGCAGGATTTAAAGCACAAGAAAAGAGTGTTGAGCAAATTGATAATGCTCCCGAAGAAAAGGAACGCGGCATTACTATTGCTACGGCTCATGTAGAATACGAATCAGAAAAACGTCATTATGCTCACATAGACTGTCCGGGGCATGCAGATTATGTTAAAAACATGATTACCGGGGCGGCTCAAATGGATGGAGCAATTTTAGTGGTCTCTGCTGCTGACGGGCCAATGCCTCAAACAAGAGAACATATTCTTCTTGCTCGTCAGGTAGGAGTCCCAGCCATTATTGTTTTCTTAAACAAAATTGATCAGGTAGATGATCCCGAATTGGTAGATTTAGTTGAGGAAGAAATAAGGGAGCTTCTGACTAAATATGAATTTGACGGGAAAAAGATACCGGTGATAAAAGGTTCGGCTCTTCAGGCTCTAGAATGTGGTTGCGGAAAAGAAACTTGCGAGAAATGTAAGCCTATTCTTGATTTAGTTAAGGCTCTTGATGAATATATTCCTGAACCAAAACGGGATGTTGATAAACCGTTTCTTATGCCCATTGAAGATATTTTCTCCATAGAAGGAAGAGGAACAGTGGCTACCGGGAGGATTGAAAGAGGGCAAGTATTACTTAATGACGAAGTGGAGCTTGTGGGACTGAAAGATACTCAAAAAACAGTAGTGACTGGGATTGAGATGTTTAATAAGTCTCTAGAGGAGGGTCAAGCTGGAGATAATGCTGGAATACTCCTAAGAGGTGTCAAAAAAGAGGATGTCCAAAGAGGTCAGGTTTTAGCCAAGCCAGGCTCTATCACTCCACATACTGAATTTGAAGGTGAGGTTTATATATTAACCAAGGAAGAAGGTGGAAGGCATACCCCATTTTTTAGCAAGTATAAACCTCAATTTTATCTAAGGACCACTGATGTAACTGGTGAAGTTACATTGCCCGAAGGGACAGAAATGGTTATGCCCGGCGATACAGTTAATCTAAAAATTAAACTGATTGCTCCGATTGCTATGGAAGAAGGAATGCATTTTGCTATCAGAGAAGGGGGAAAGACTGTAGGAGCAGGTGTGGCAACAAAGATTATAAAGTAAAACTACAAAAATGGCAAAACAAAAAAAAGAAGCTCCTCCAGAGCAGCGGGTTAGGATTAAAATAAAAGCTTACGACCATAAGATTATTGACCAGTCTGCTAAAAAAATTGTGGAGGCACTTCTTCGTCAAGGAGCAGAAGTGGCTGGTCCGGTACCTTTACCAATAGAAAAAAGTAAGTATACAGTAAACCGTTCTCCTTTTGTTCATAAAGACGCAAGACAGCAATACGAAATAAGGATTCACAAGCGTTTAATTGATATTCGTAATCCTAATCCTAAAATAATTGATGCCTTGACTAATTTAGAGCTGCCGGCTGGAGTAGATATTGAGATAAAGATGTAGTATATCGGTCTCTTAAAATTTGACTTTTGAATTTATGCGAATAGATTCAATAAAATATTTTATAAGAGAGTTTTAACTAAAAAGAGATTCTAGCCATTATTTTATTACCGGGCTAGTGCTCGGTATTTTTATTACAATGAAATTCATAATAGGTAAAAAACTCGGGATGTCTCAAGTATTTAAGGACGATAAAGTAATTCCAGTCACTTTAATTGAAGCTGGACACTGTAAGGTTGTACAAGTTAAGACTAAAAAAAAAGAAGGATATGAGGCGGTGCAAGTAGGATTTGGTAAAGCTTCAAGGGAATTCAGAGTGGAAAAACTAAAGTTTAAAGTTGGAGATGAGATTAATATATCTTCGTTCAAAGTTGGCGATCGAGTTATAGTTTCGGGCCTCTCAAAAGGCAAAGGATTTCAAGGGGTGGTTAAGCGTTGGGGATTTAAGGGTTCTCCAGCCAGTCACGGAACAAAACATACTCTAAGAGCTCCCGGCTCAATTGGTTCGGCTTTCCCTCAAAAAGTTTTTAAAGGGCAGAAAATGCCCGGGCGAATGGGGGGAGCCCGAATTACTGTCTCCGGACTTGAAGTGGTGAAAATTGACGCTGAAAATAATTTATTAGCAGTTAAAGGCGCGGTGCCGGGGAGAAAAGGGACGTTACTTGAAATAAAATCCAAATAAATAATATGAGAGTTTCTGTTTACAATCAACAAGGGGAAAAAGTAGGGGCAACTATATTACCGAAAGAGGTTTTTGATGTTAAGCTCAATTCCGACTTGGTTCATCAGGCATATGTAGCACAAATTTCTTCTGCGAGAAGAGTAATTGCCTCAACTAAAACCAGAGCCGAACGACGGGGTGGCGGCAAAAAACCTTGGCGGCAGAAAGGAACAGGGCGCGCTCGGGCCGGTTCAATCCGTTCTCCTATATGGCGAAAAGGTGGGGTTACTTTCGGACCAAGGAAAGAGAGGGTTTTTAAGGTTAAGATAAACAAAAAAGCTAGACGAAAGGCACTTTTTATGGTTTTATCTTCTAAAGCAAAAGATAAAGAACTGATTATCGTTGATAAGTTAAAGATTGCCAAAGCGAAAACAAAAGAAATGGTTAAATTGCTTGATAATTTAATTAAAAAGAAAGATAAGGTTTTAGTTGCCACAGCAGGGAAAAATGAGACGGTAGTCAGAGTCAATAAAAATATTCCTTATACTAAAACAATAAGAGCAGATAGTTTAAATGTAGTTGACCTTTTAAGTTATAAGTATTTACTGATGCCCAAGGAGGCGGTGAAAATTATTAAGGAAACCTATCTTAAATCACATAACACATAACACATAACACATAACAATTTGTTACGTGTTCCATGTTATATGTTATATGAAATTATGTCTTTATTCGATAAACTTAAGGGGCTGTTTAAACCCAAAAAACTTGAGAAACCTGAAAAGAGACTCCCTAGGCCTAAGCCAAAGAAACCAGTCAAAAAAGTCGAGAAGGTCGAAAGACCTACACCTAAACCGATTAAAAAGCCAAAGGTTAGAAAGATTCCAGCTTGGGAAATTTCAAAGCTCATTCTTACTCCCCAGATTACCGAAAAAGCCACAGATTTAAAAGCTCAAGATAAATATATTTTTAAAGTAGCGCGAATTGCAAATAAATCTCAGATTAAAAAAGCAGTTCAGGCTTTATATGGGGTTAAGGTAATCAGTGTTAATATTATTAACATCCATCGTAAGTCACGCAGAATTGGCAGAACCTCTGGTTTTAAACCGGGATATAAAAAGGCGGTAGTCACGTTGGCTAAGGGAGAAAAGATAGAAATGGTGAAAGGAGTATAAATCACATAACACATAACAATTTGTTCCATGTTCTATGAAACTTAAAAGGCCAAAACTAAATAAGACTGGGCGGTCAAAAGGAAAAATCACTGCTCGGCACAGAGGGGGCGGTGCAAAGCGGCTTTATCGAGTTGTTGATTTTAAACGCAAGAAACTTAACATTCCAGCCGAGGTTAAAGTTTTGGAATACGACCCCAACCGAACTGCAAATATTGCTCTTATAACTTACGCTGACGGTGAAAAATCCTATATTTTAGCTCCCACCGGCTTAAAGGTAGGTGATACCATAATAAATGCCGAAAAAGCACCGATTAAAGTTGGTAATAGAATGAAACTAGCCAACATTCCGGTTAGCACTTCAGTTTATAACGTAGAGCTAAAACCTTCTCATGGTGGACAAATAGTTCGTTCAGCTGGAGCTTCCGCAGTCCTTTTGGCAAAAGAAGGAAAATATATCCATCTCAAGCTTCCTTCCGGAGAAATAAGGAAAATTTTCCAAGAAGTGATGGCTAGCATCGGTCAAGTTTCTCGCGAGACACATGGTTTAGAAAAATTAAGAAAAGCAGGCCAGAGCCGCTGGCGGGGGATACGGCCACGAGTTCGAGGAAGTGCGATGAGCCCCCGGGCTCATCCTCACGGTGGCGGAGAAGGGCGTCAGCCGATAGGACTCAAACATCCAAAGACGCCTTGGGGAAAACCAGCTTTGGGGTATAGGACGAGGAAGAAACATAAGCCTTCCGATAAATATATAATTCAGAGAAGGAAGAAAAAAGGGAGGAAATAAAAATATGTCCAGAAGTCTAAAGAAAGGGCCCTATGTAGACCCTAAACTTCTCAAAAAAATAAGCAGATTCAAGCGCGGCGATAAAACTGTAGTTAAGACTTGGGCTAGGTCTTCAACTATTTCTCCCGGAATGGTTGGATTTACCATTGGGATTCATGACGGCAGGACCCATGTGCCGGTATTTATTACCGAAGATATGGTTGGGCACAAATTAGGTGAGTTTGCTTCTACTCGTAAATTCATTGTTCATGGTGGAAGGATGGCTAGAGAGGAGCAAGCGGCAACGAGGCAGAAAGAAACAGAGAAGGTGAAAGCGGTAGAAGGGGAAACGGAAAAGAAACCCAAGGTAGAGCCTAAGGTAGAGGAAGAGAAAAAGGGATAAATTTTCAATTTTCAATGAAAATTACTGCTAAATTAAAATATCTTCATATTTCTCCCCGTAAAGTTCGGATGATTGCCAATCTTATAAAAGGGATGGATGTAAGAATTGCAAAGCTTCAACTTCGGCTTCAATTAAGGAGAGCAGCTAAACCCCTGCTTAAACTTTTAGATTCTGCTGTGGCTTCTGCAAAACATAATTTTAATCTTGAGGAAAAGAATCTTTATATCTCTGAAATTATCACGAATGAAGGCCCAACCTTTAAACGGTTTCGAGCTCGAGCTCAAGGCAGTGCTGCCCCTATTATGAAGAGAACAACTCACGTGGTTTTAGAGCTGGCGGAAAAAGTGCCGACGAAGAAGACACAAAAGAAAACAAAGATACGAAAAGAAGTGACCACGACGCCACAAAAAGAGGCGGAAATTCCGACCGACGAGATAAAGAGACCCCAAGTTAAGAAAAGACCGAAGAAGAAAGAGCTCTTGGGGAAAATTAGACTTAAGCAAATAGGTAAAAAAATCTTTCGGCGTAAATCTATCTAATATCCAACATCTAATATCCAACATCTACATATGAGTCACAAAATTCATCCATTTTCTTTCCGGATTGGAACAATTTTCAGCTGGAAATCGAAATGGTTAAATAAAAAAAATTATTCTCGGTACCTCAAGCAAGATTGGGATTTGAGGAATTTTATTAAAAAGAAACTTTCCGATGCCGGAGTAAAGGAAATCCTTATTGAACGCTCAGCAAATTTAATAAATATAATTATTAAATCTTGCCGACCCGGTATTGTTATTGGACGAGGAGGAACCGGCATAGAAGAATTGAAGATTGCAATTGAGGCAAGGTTGAAGCCCCCAAAGCAGAAGCTCGCTACGGGACAGGCAAAAATAGAGGTAAAATTAGAAATCCAAGAAGTAAAAAGTCCTGAAACCCACGCTCAGTTAGTAGCTCAAAATATAGCTTCAGAATTAGAAAGACGTATCCCTTATCGTCGGGTTTTAAAACGGGCATTGGATAGGGTTTCTCAAAAAAAAGTTGTAGAGGGAGTAAAAATATTGCTTTCCGGTCGACTAAATGGTGCAGAGATTGCTCGCAGTCAATGGTTAAGTTATGGAAAGATTCCCTTAGGTACTTTGAGGGCGGACGTTGATTTTGCTGAGAGTCGTTCTCATACTACTTATGGTATAGTCGGGGTTAAGGTTTGGATTTATAAAGGAGAAGTTTTTGAAAAAAATGTTAATTCCTAGGAAAGTAAAACATCGTAAACATTTTCGAGGCAAAAATAGAGGTAAAGCTGTTAGGGGCAGCACTCTTTCTTTTGGCAGCTTTGGTCTTAAAGCAGAGGCAAGAGGAGCTTTAAGTTCGCGTCAAATTGAAGCAGCTCGTCGCTCTATTACTCGATTTGTGAAGCGAGAGGGGAAGCTTTGGATCCGTATTTTCCCAGATAAACCGGTAACTAAAAAAGGAACCGAGGTGGGCATGGGCTCGGGAAAGGGTCCGGTTGACCATTATGTGGCCGTGGTAAAACCCGGTAGGATTCTCTTTGAGATAGACGGCATTTCAGAAGAAGCAGCTCGAGAAGCTTTTAGATTAGCGGCTCATAAATTGTCGATTAAGGTGAGATTCATTAAAAAGTAGATATATTATGAAGATAAAAGAACTTCGTTCAAAATCAAAGGCTGAACTTAAAAAAATACTCAGTGAAAGCCAAGAGAAATTGAGGAAACTTAGATTTGATATAGCAAATAAGCAGTTAAAGAACGTGAGGGAGATACGCAAGACTAAGAAGACTATCGCTAGGATACTAACTATACTGAAAGAAAAGTAATATGCCCAAATCAAAACCCAAAACCAAACATAAAAAGATTTTACGCACCTTTAAAGGTGTTGTCGTTTCTGACAAGATGGACAAGACTGTGGTTGTGGCTGTTGAAATTCTGAAGGAACATCCAAGATATAAGAAGAGGTATATTGTAACGATTCGCTACAAGGCGCATGACGAAAAGAATCAGTGTAAGAAGGGGGATAAAGTGATGATTCAGGAATGCAGACCGATTTCAAAGGAAAAAAGGTGGAGGGTAATAAAAATAGCATGATTCAATCTGAAACTAAGTTAAAGGTTGCCGATAATACTGGAGCAAAGATTATCCAGTGCATTAAGGTATTAGGTGGGAGCAAAAGACGTTATGCGGCAGTAGGAGATATAATTGTTGCTTCGGTAAAAGAGGCAGAACCGAGAGGAGTGGTTAAAAAAGGGGAAGTGATTAGGGCAGTAATTGTTCGGACCAAAAAACCCCTAAGAAGACCCGATGGAACTTATGTAAGGTTTTCCGATAATGCAGTAGTGATTTTAGATGGAAAAGTCCCAAAGGGAACTCGTATTTTTGGACCGGTGCCGCGCGAACTAAGAGAAAAAGGATTTGTAAAGATTATATCATTGGCACCAGAAGTGCTATGAAAATAAAAAAAGGTGATACAGTTCTAATACTATCAGGCAAGGACCGGGCAAGGACCGGTAAAGTTACTCGTGTTTTGCCAAAAGAGGGAAGGGTTGTTGTTGAAGGTATGAATATTCAGAAAAAACATACTCGTCCCCGAAAACAAAAACAGAAAGGAGAAATTGTAGAAGTACCCGCTCCTTTTGATATATCTAATGTTAAACTTATTTGTCCTAAATGTAGCAAGCCAACCAGAGTTGGTTATAAAATAACAAAGGATGGAAAATTTAGAGTGTGTAAAAAGTGCGGAGAAGAGATCTAAAATCACATAACACATAACAATTTGTTACATGTTACGTGTTCCATGTTCTATGAAAGAGCCTAGACTACAAATAAAATACATCAAAGAAGTCATTCCCGCCATGAAGGCAAAATTTGGATATAAAAACGACTTGGCGGTGCCGACCATCAAAAAGGTGCTCCTTAATACCGGCATAGGAAGAACAGCCAGAGATGAAAAAATGCATCAGCATATTAGCAAAGACCTAAGCTCAATTACAGGACAGATACCATCACTGAGACCTGCTCGCAAAGCAATTTCAGGATTTAAAATTAGAGCAGGGTTACCTGTAGGATTAAGGGTGACTCTTCACGGCAGGAGAATGTGGGAATTTATAGATAGATTAATAAGTTTAAGTTTACCAAGAGTAAGGGATTTTAGGGGGATATCATCCAAATCCTTTGACGGCAAAGGGAATGTCAGTATAGGTTTAAAAGAACACATTGTTTTTCCAGAGATTGAAGCCGAAAATGTAAAAGACATTTTCGGATTGGAGGTAAATGTAGTTACTTCTGCTAAAACGGACGAAGAGGGAAAGGAGTTGTTAAAGTTATTAGGATTTCCCATAAGAGAAAAAAATAGCCATGCCTAGAAAAGCTTTAATCGTAAAAGCTGAAAAAAAACCCAAGTTTTCTACCCGCATTGTGCGGCGATGTTGGCGTTGTGGTCGAAAGCATGGCTTTATGCGCAAATTTGGTTTGTGCCGCATATGTTTTAAAGAATTAGCCGATATTGGAGAAATCCCCGGAGTAAAAAAATCATCATGGTAGATCCAATTTCTGACATGTTAACTCAAATAAGAAATGCTCAAGCTGTTGAGAAGGAAACAGTTACTTTGAGCTATTCAAAGCTGAAGGCAAATCTTGCTAAAATCCTAAAAAAAGAGGGCTATATTAAAGAGGCAGTAGAGGCGAAAGTTAAAAAAGCAAAAGGAGCGCTTCGTCAGAGGTTACTCAAGATTTCTTTAAAATATACCGATGGAAAGCCGGCGATTAATGAACTAAAAAGAGTAAGTAAACCCGGACAAAGAATTTATGTTTCTTATCACAGACTTCCTCGAGTACTGGGCGGCTTAGGGATTGCTATTATTTCTACCTCTCAAGGTTTAACGACCAATAGAGAGGCAAGGAAGAAAAAATTAGGAGGAGAAGTAATATGCGAAATATGGTAATTATACATGAGTAGAATCGGCAAACAACCTATTAAGAT
>Ga0315547_1001092_pt1 | contig 22660 bp, 17 predicted proteins | sample SalMarSW160240MG_2_FD_202542 | JGI IMG/M metagenome (GOLD analysis project Ga0315547, IMG submission 202542) | Salt marsh sediment microbial communities from the Plum Island Ecosystem LTER, Massachusetts, United States - Salt Marsh Sediment SW1601-240 ...
CAATTGTTAGGCCCGGTATATTTAAATTTTAAAAAACGGCGTTGGCCGTAATGGGGTGGTTTTGCCTAAAAATGGGCAGCTTTTTTACTTGACTTTCTTCTGGTGCTCTATTCAGCCACTAAGTCACAAAGGCATAAAGATTTGAGAATTATTATTTTCAGGTAAGGGGTAAAACTTTTCCCCGCCTTTAGCGGACAGGTTTATCCTTTGTGTCTTGGTGGCTACCTGAGCAGTTACTTTTAAAGATCTTTTTTGTATATAGGAAGATTGATAGTAAATGTTGTTCCTGATCCCCATTTGCTTGATACTCGAATGTCACCTCCGTGCTCTTTAATAAAGCCATAACACACTGATAGACCAAGACCAACATCTTTAACGCTATTTTTGGTGGTAAAAAAGTCGTCAAATATTTTATTAATGTTTTCCTCTTTTATCCCAATACCAGTGTCAGCTATTTCAATATATACATTATCCCTTTTTGCGAAGGTATTTATAGTTAAGGTTCCCTCATCAGGCATTGCATCCCTTGCATTTGAAATCATGTTGAGAAAAACCTGGCGTAGTTGATTCCTGGATGCATAGACTTTTTCTACATTATCGGCAAAATTGGTAGAAATGCGTATGCTGTTTTCCTGTAGTTGCTTTCCGACAAGAAGCAAGATCTCATCCAGTATAACATTAACATCTGTAGCCTGTTTTTCTTCCTCATCAGGCTTCGAGAAACGGAGCATTTTACGGAGCAATTCTGTCAGGCGCACAGTTTCAGAGAGGGCCATATCAAGGATTTTTCTCCTTTTGCTCTGAGGAGAAACTTCTGTTTTAAGAAGCTCAAGGGTATTCATGATACCATATAGGGGATTGTTTAATTCATGGGCAATCTGGGAAGTTAACCTTCCCATGGCAGCCAACTTTTCTGACTGTAACAATTTCTCCTGGGTCTCTCTTAGCTTACGTTCCATATCCAGTCTCTCTTTGAGGTCTACAAATATGCCCACAGATGCAATCTCTTTTCCTTGAGTATCGTATACGATTCTTGCAGAGAGGTTACCATCAATGGCTTTGCCATCCCGCCTTACATGAACCATTGGGTAGGACTTACATTGTCCAATACCACCATATTCAGGGCTCCGCATCATTTTCATGACCCTACTGGCCATTCCCTCCGGATAAATTTCTCGTATGTTCATTTTGTCAATGACTTCTTCAGCTTTATATCCCAATGTCTCTTCAGCGGCACTGTTCCAGATGATAATATTCCCTTTCATATCTGTTGCCATGATGGCATTGGGTGAACTCTGAATAATCTTGTTTAAAAAATCATGGGCTCCCCTCAGCTCCTTTTCCATCCTCTTTCTTTGGGATTGATCCACGTTGATCCCTTCATACCCTATGATATTGCCTTTCTGGTCATAACGTACATGACTTGTATGTAAGACGGGGATAGGCCTTCCATCCTTGCATTTAAAATAAACTTCATAGTCTATGACATATCCATCGCGTTCAATCATCTCCTGCCATTTTTGACGATCCTCTGGATTGAGGTAAAGATCCTTGGCGATATCGATTTTAAGAAATTCCTCCTTGTTTTCATAACCCAACATATCCAGAAGGGCCTTGTTAACATTTAAAAATTTTCCTTCCTTCGTGCTTACGTATATTCCACAAAGAACATTTTCAAATAATCTCTTGTATTCCTTTTCTGAGGCCCTGATTTTTTCTTCACTTTTTGCTCTCAGGGTGATATCTCGATATATGCCGACCTTCGATAAGGTACCATCGGAATTTTTCAAAGGAAATTCAATAACATCATATGTTTGATCCAAATTCTGAATGTAGTGCTCCCAGCGAATGGTGTTTCCTGCAAATACCTCCTTTGCCCTGCACCAGGGACAGAGTTCATCTTTCCCATATATAATCTGATAGCACTTTCTGCCAATGCCACGTCCAAAAGTTTTAATCATCACATCATTCATGTGCTCTACATTAAAATTATTATCAACAATATAGACTCCATCCACCATGGCTTCAAAAATAGTGGTAAGGTTTTTTCTCTCCATGTCGAGCATAGTTTCTCTCCCCTTACTATTTTATCATAAATAGTGTAACATTATCTCTATCCCTTGCAAGGTAAAATATGGGTGTGGTGAGTGGGTAAATGATATTAATTTTCCCCTTTTATTACATTTAGGTGTTTGAGGAAATTGATTCCATTTAAACGCGGTAGCTTTTTTTAATTTTCAAGGGCTGTATCATTTCCAGTGTATCATTTCCAGTTGACTCTATAAAAATAACAATATAAAGTAGATAGCAAAATTTATCGTTTTTCTAAACCCTATAATCATTGAAAAGTATAGAGGGAGGGAATATATGGCTAATGATAAACTTATTCTGGTAGTTGATGATGATCCAGATCTGGTGGAAGCAATCTCTATGAAATTAGAGAGTAAAAACTATAGGGTGGCAAAGGCATATGACGGGATAGAGGCCTGGGATAAGATACAGGAGGAAAGACCGGATTTGATTATCTTAGACGTTATGATGCCTCGCAAAGATGGCTATGAACTCTGTGATGAGCTTAAAAATAATCCAAAATATGAAGATATTACTATTGTTCTCTTAACAGCAGTTGGCTCCGCAGTCACCAGTACCAGGTATACTCACCAGGGGGGCATGACTACCTTAGCGGATGATTATATAGCTAAACCAATCGATCTGGATAAACTGATGTCTATGGTCGATGACTTTACCGGCCAGTCCTGAGTAGGCCTTACATTCTCTCAGATATTATTCAGAAAGGACTTTTTAGGGTAATAAGCCCCTTTTTTCTATGGTGGCTATATAATGGAAAAATTGAAGATAGGGGGCCTCAAACAGAGTCTTGAACTCTGTCAGTTTGTACTCAGAGGGTTGGATTCGTCGGAGGAAATTGCTTCAAAGGTAAGTAAACTCCTTCTCTCTCAAAAAATTAATATGGAGTTGCTTACCTTTTACTCACAGAGAAATAATTACCATCAGCTCACCTTTTGTATCAGTCAAGATAAATTTTCTGCTACTTCAGAAATCCTTAAAAAAGAAGGCTCGTTACCGAGAGATTGGGAGATAAACAGCCGTGAACAAGTGGGTATAATCACTATCTTCCCCCATCAATCGGCTATAATGATATTGGGTCTTATCATGTCTTCATGGGCAGCGCAATCTATACCTATTTATGGGATTGCTACATCATTGTCCGCAATCTCATTTGTAACTGATTACCAGTTAGCAGACAAGGCCACCAAAGTTATTCAGGATTTATTCCAAATGCCTGAAGATCATGCACCAATAAAACCTGAGATCCGTTACCACCAGAGTGATATAGTCAAGGAAGATTAGATTTCATGGAGACAATTGCTGTTTACTGGGAATCCCGGATCAAGACATATGGGTTTCAAAGAATACCTGACTTAGCCCTTATTGAATTTTCTTGCCCCCTCTCTGAGATCAAATCCCTAGGAGAAATTTTTTCTCAAGATTATCTTGAAATCTTGAGGCCAAAATTCATAATAGCCCAGGAGTCAGCTCATAAAATCTCTTTTGTCTTTTGCCTCCCTAATAAAGAAGGCAAGGATTTCCATGCAACTCTAAAAAAAACCTCAAGCTCAACCCCTGAAAGATACATCCATCCTGTTAGTATTATTTTCTTCCATGGACCACACTTTGGTGATAGGTACGGTATAGCCGATGCCACCTTCTCTACGCTTTCAAAGGCTGGTATAAAGATTATCGCATCTGGCTGCTCCTCGGCATCTGTCTTTTTAGTTTTAGCCCAGCATGACATAGACAAGGCTGAAGAAATATTGTCTGAGACATTTGAGGTAGCAAGATAAGATTTTTAAGTATGGTATCATATGAAAAAATTTGACTGGCATAATAACCTCTTTGAGTCACTATCATTTCCAACCTTGATCCTTGCCCCTGATATGTCCATTGTTGTAACCAATAAGAGATTTCTCAAGAAATATAGCCAAAGCAAGGAAAAACTTATAGGCACAAAATGCTATCAGATCCTTTATCAATCTGAAGATCCTTGCCCTGAGTCATCTTGTCCTCTTCTCAATGTCCTGCATAATAAAGAAGCAACTTCTTCCCTTAAAAAAACTACAGGTCCTAATGGAGGAGAGATATATGAAGACAGGGTATGCTCCCCTATTTTAAATAATAATGGAGACGTGGATTATATAATGGTAAGTTTAAGAGATATTACCAAAACCAGGCTCTTAGAAATAGAATCACAAAAAACCAGTGAGTTTTTGGAAAATATTATTGCCAGTTCTGCATCTGCTATACTGGTTGCTGATATGAAGGGTGTAATCCTCCGCATGAATGAGAGCGCTCACAAATTATTTGGCTATACCGACAAGGTAGCTGTTGGGACAAGTATCGCCGAGTATCTATATACCCCGGGAGGGGCAAGAAGCGTAATGAAGAAACTCAGAAGCCCTGATTACGGTGGTGTTGGTAAACTCTATACTACAGAGATGACAATAATTACTTCCTCAGGTGAAGAGATACCCGTTGAGATGACAGCCTCCATAATCTACCAGGATCGCAAAGAGGTTGCAACCATGGGTATCTATAATGACCTGAGAGCAAAGATAGAGATAGAAAAGAAATTGAAAGAGGCCGAAGACATTAAATTGGAGCAATCGAACAAAATGGCCTCGTTAGGTCAACTGGCTGCAGGGGTGGCGCATGAAATAAATAATCCGCTGACCGGGATATTGATTGATGCCAGTTTGATCTTCGAGGAACTTGACGAAGATAGCGCTATCAAGAATGATATGCAAAATATTATAGCAGATACTCACCGGTGCAAGGACATCGTTAAAAATCTTCTTGCGTATTCAAGGCAAGCAGAGTTCAAGGAAGAACTTCTGGATATGAATAATGTAATAGAGCAGACCTTTGATCTTCTTAAACACCATGCCCTTTTGCAAAATATTACGATACACAAAGATTTTTCTCCATCTATGCTAATGTGTAAAGGTGACAAAAATAAACTTATTCAGGTTTTTACTAACATCATAATAAATGCTGCACATGCTATTACCGGCAAGGGAGATATCACAATACGTACCAGCAGGGATAAACCAAAAGGAAAAATCTATATTGAATTTAGCGATACAGGATGTGGCATCCCAGAAGTAGTCCTTCCAAGAATCTTTGACCACTTCTTTACCACTAAAGAAGAAGGCAAGGGGACTGGGCTGGGCCTGGGTACTGTGAAAAGTATAATTGAAAAACATAGAGGAAAGATTAAGGTCAAGCAAACAAGCCCTGAAGGGACAACCTTTCTAATAGAGCTGCTCCTGTTTAAAGTAACGGACGATAGCACGTTAGATAATATCATTAGGTAGTTGGTATTTGTCCGTTGAGTTTGTTTTTCTGAACGCTTAATGACTTGAAACTTGAAACTGGATAAATAAGGGAATTTAGCTATTTTAAGAAGTAGATATTAATCCAATGAGGCTAAATAATCAGACATCCATTCTTCCTCTTAAGATAAGGGAGTAAAACTTATGCCTATGCTTTGTATTTTAGCATTGGTGGCTACCTGAAAAGCTTAATACCTCTTTTTCCAAGTTTCAAGTTTGATGAACTCGTAAAAAGTCACAAAAAGATGTCATTTCGAGCGAAGCGAGAAATCTTACCCAGATAACATGCTGAAAACACAAGATTTCTCCCTCTGGTCGAAATGACAAATTCACAGAATCCGACTTTTTACGAGAACATCAAGTTTCGAGTATCAAGTTTCAAATTGTAAGAGGAGAATTTATTTATGGCCCTCATAGAAGATCAGACATACCAGCCGACAATATTGGTAATAGATGATGAAAAACGAATACGTGAAGGATGTTATAAGATACTCACAAAAGAGAACTGCCTGGTTGAGATGGCCGAAAACGGAGAAATGGGGCTCACAATGCTTGATGAGAAACATTACGATATTATCCTTACTGATTTAATGATGCCAGGCATAGGCGGAATGGAGGTTTTAGCTAAGGTTCGTGAGCAACATCCTGATTCCGTTTCAATTGTTATTACTGGTTTTGCAACCCTGGAGCACTCTATCGAGGCAATGAAAAAGGGCGCCTTCGATTTTATTCCCAAACCCTTTACGCCAGATCAGTTAAGGGTTGTGGTCAGCAAGGCTGTTAAAATGACGAGAACCCTGCAAGATATTGCCACAGAAAAAACACGCCTTAAAACCATAGTAAACTATTTAGCTGGTGGCGTACTGGTAACTGATAAAAGCAAAAATATTATACTCTATAATCCTACCTTACTGAAAATGTTAGGGTACGGGGGGGATGCCCTCGATGATCAACCGCTCAGTGCCTTAAGTAAAGATGAAAAATTGACCGGCATTATAGATGGTATCCTTGCATTGAATAAAGGTGAGTTCAAGATTCTGAGCGCTGAGATAGAACCACATGAAAGAGGAAAAGAGCCATCTAATCAATTATATCTAAGGGCCCAGGCAGTACCCTTTCGGAACAGGTCAGGAGAGATCCTGGGTTCTGTAACCATCATCGATGATATAACCCATCTAAAACTATTAGATGAGATGAAGTCCGCCTTTGTTAACATGGTCTCCCACGAGATCAGAAGTCCTCTTACTACTATTTTAAGTCAGATCAAAATTCTCATGGATGGGCTGGCAGGCGAGTTAGCTCCCAAACAAGAAGATATACTTGGTAAAATGTCACGGAAGGTTAGCGGTCTTGTTGAATTATCCAATGAACTCCTTGACCTTTCCCGGATAGAGGCAGGATTGATAGTTCAGGATAAACAACCAGTGCAATTGATGGATATCCTCGAGGGTTTAGTGGAATTTATACAGGCCAGGGCAAAGGAGAAAAATATTTCCCTAACCCTAAAAAAGACCAATCTACCCCTTATTAATGCAGACATGAAAAGTATGGAGGAAGTTTTTAGCAATCTAATCACTAATGCTATCATCTATACCCCAGAGGGCGGGAAGATAGATGTAATGGGGGAGGTTAAGGGAGATTTTGTGGGAATAAGTGTCAGTGATACCGGCTATGGTATCGCACCTGATGAGCTACCTCGGATCTTTAATAAGTTTTATCGGGCAAAAACTGAAAAAACTCGAAATATTGTGGGAACAGGGCTTGGCCTTCCTATTGTAAAGAGTATCGTGGAGGCCCATAATGGAACTGTTAACGTAGAGAGTGAAGAAGGCGTTGGGTCCACCTTTTATGTCCATCTTCCAATATCATGAGCCTGAGATTACATTAAGTGCAATATAATTGCTCATAATCCTGTGGATTGAAATATATTGCTTTTTTGGCCTTAAATCTTCAAAGTTTTGAAATTGCTTTGTTTTTTAATCCAAAATCCATAATCCCTGCCCGACGGACGGCAGGCGGGCAAAATCCAAAATCGTGCCTGAACTGGCTTTTCGTTCAGGCACTAACTTACCATTATGGAAAGGTTATTTATATACCTATGGTTTTGCCTATTTGCTGTTATGCTTCCCTTATCTCCCCTGTAGCTGCTCTCTCAAGTCGATAGCGCTTTTCGCTCTTTCTGCAAAGCTCCCATATAATACACGATTGTCTATATTTACAATAGGTGCATGGATCTGTGCATGCCTCACAATTATCTAAACATTCCTGACAATAACCAATTCCCATCTTCTGGCATGTCACCCTTGCCTCTCTATCGGGGTGATAACGGCATTTCATAATAGAGTCACCTTACTATATCTACATGATCCGCTTAAATTCATAATCAGTTAACCTGTCAGACTTTGGCATCTCTTTTGTAATATCAATTTCAAGATAAATGCGGTTTCCTTGCCTGAAGCCTATTTTCTCAAAAAATGGCAATTGCATATTATCAGACAGCGAAACAATAGTATAAACAGTATCTACATCTAATTTCAAAAATCGTTTTCTGTAATCATCAAATAAGGCCCTTGCAACTCCCTTATGGTGATAATCTGGATGCACACCTATGGTATGGATCCAACCCATATTTTCTGGCATTCCAAACTCCCTTGAGCCAATATCGCCCAGGATGAAACCTATCACATTTCCTTCAACCTCGGCTACACATGAACCTAAAAAGCGTCCCTCTTTATTCTTTTGAAGTTCCCTTTTCCAATATCCTTCCCTTTTTATACCAAGGTTTTTCTCTTCTATCTCAACTATTGCATCTACATCGGATTCCTTTATGCCCCTAATTACTATTTTTGAGAAATCAAAATCCTCCATGATTTTTACCTCCATATTTTGAGTATACGGAAAAAAATATAATGAACTAACCCGCCCCAATCAGTGGGCCATCCTCCTAAAAAACTAAGCGGGAAAAAGAGCATTGAGATGTCTTTTTCTATTATGGAAATATAGGTGAAATGGGCTTGTATGTCAAAGCAAAATTGTCCACGATTTATGCGGTTCTGAGGTTAGGGCACAGGGGGATGCCCTCGATGATCAACCGCTCAGTGCCTTAAGTAAAGATGAAAAATTGACCGGTATTATAGATAGTATCCTTGAATTGAATAAAGGTGAGTTCAAAGTTCTCAGCGCTGAGATAGAACCACATGAAAGAGGAGAAAAGCCATCTAATAAATTAAGACCATCGCCGAAAATCTATTGAATAGGTCGAAGGGCAGACGTCAATACTACAGTCAGGGCAAAGTTTTCCACATATAGTGCAAAAATTGGGGGATTCATGGGCTTCCTCGACAAGCACCTGAGCGCCGCAATTGTTGCATTTTGCATATCTTGCTGGTTTCTCTTTAGCGAACTTTTTAGGTATATGCTCAATATGTCCACACCCCAGGTCACACGTCCAGAAATGAAAAGTTTTGAAAGAAGGTTCCTCTTGGCAAGCGTTATACAGCTTTGTATCACTTGTTACAAAAACTACTGTCACATTAGCCCCAGAAACAGTATGAGCAATCATTCGTGATAAAAGGATGTAGATTGCATCCATGCCATTGAAGCCTTTCTCAGGCTTTGTCTTATATTGTTCCAAGATGGATATGCAGTCTTGGACGTAATCATCTGTTAGAGATAAAACGTTTAGCTCCTCTTTCTCAATCATATTGTAATGGGCGGAAACCGCTAATGTATATTCTTTTAAAGATATGTCTTTAGAATTGCAGGCGGCCAACAGAGCAGAAACGGTTTCTATGATTCCAATTTCGGGGGTATATAAAATTGAGTCGGGATAGTTGAGAATATTGTCAAGGTTGGTTTTTCCAATATCATCATAAAAAATTCGAGCTAAGGCACTGGCATCGAGCAAAAATGCGATTTCACTCATATCTCTCCTGGAATAAGTAACTCTCAATAGGCACATCTTTCTTCTTTCTTAACATTTTGAACTCGGTTAAGGTAATACTACGATCAATCTTTTCTTTATTGAATAATCTACTTGCCTCAAGAAACTGAAATTTTGCTGAAGCCTTTAACCTTACAATAGCCTCACTAAAAAGAGGGGGGACTTCAGTTTTACTGGTTTGTTCTTTGTAGATATCTCTGTCAGATACAATTTGAAAGGACTTCCCACCTATCGTCATATTAAATATAGTTCGTTGCGATTCTGGAATATAAATAGTTAAAGGGTCTTTAAAATTGTATGCTTCCTCTTCTCTGAGAGAGCCAGTCAGAATTAAGCCTACAAAAGGTTCATCACCTACCGTAACACTGAATAAAGTTCCTTCATCTTTGGGAACATCTCTCTGTAATGCGTTGTTAAACTTGTTTTCTTCCTCTTCTTTCAGGATACTAGTTGCGATTACACCCCCAAAACCATCAAATCTAGCAATTGCTGTATCAAATTGCCTTCTCCTATAATATAGCTCACTGGTTCTACTCATTCTTAACCCCTTTTAAAAACTTATCCATTATGTCCTTGTTGTATTTAATATTCTGATCAAGTCCTTCAGTTATGAATTTGATGTTTTCTCTATTTTCCTTAAGATTGGGTGCTTCAATGTTATGATTTAACTCATATATATTGTCCGATTTGGCAAGACGTATTCTTATTGTATGATTCAGTTCCTCTTTGATAGCGAAAGTTATGTTCCAGAGACTATTAAGCACCGAACCACTTTTATTATACTTCCTGTCTGTCTCCAGCCTAAAATCATCTATCTTAAACAAATTAAATAAGTGTCTATCATCAGTTAAAAACTCACCGAATGCCTTTTTCTCCTGCTCTTTCAACTCTAACGTAAGATTAAAATTCATACCACAAGCGAACACTGGTGTATGAGGAAGCTTTTCAAGATATATTAGTAAAAATTGAGGGCCAAGAAATTTCATGAGTTCGGTAATCTTATCCTCTTTTATTACTAAGCGCTCCAAATCAACACGAAAACTGATGCTTTTCTCTTTAAAAAGGATTTCTTTATAAACCGGTAAATCGCCCGGTCCGATTATGCTCCCCTCTCCGAGGTCTATCCCACATTCGTGCTTCAAAAATTCCGTAGTGAGTATCCCAGGATTGAATCTACCGATAACAACTGTGCTAACGAAATTAAGCTTTACATCCATTTATTAAACTAAGGCCCCCTTTATTTTTTTAACCTTTCTATTCACTTTTCCCATAGCACAAAATGAAAGCCTATGCAATGAATTAAGAGTTTCTAAATTTTTACTTCAAACTGAAAAATAAATAGATGTAGCCCTTTTATGACCTTGAATCCTCTCATACTCTGCAAATGGAGTAATAAGGATTCATTTTTTATATAATTCATTACTGTTAGGCGAGGGAGTGATTGTGGCAAGAATAAAAATTTGACCCGGAAATTCAGATCAACGCCCACTCTTAAGTTGCTTTAGAACCAACCCCCTTTTTTTCATCAACGTGCCATTTCATCGAGTTATTTAGTTACTTAAGGACGTCCCCCTTCCTTGCCCGCCGTCATTATGGCGGGCTGGCCTGAATTCTTTGGGGCGGAGGTGATTGTGGCAAGAATAAAGATTTGAGCCGGGAATTCACTTCACCGAAATGGGAAGTCAAAAATACTTAGTTGTCAAGTCGTTTTGGAACCAACGTCCCCCTTTACTTGTTCATGCTCATTACTCCTTTCTCTTGGATGGTAAAGTGGTTGAATTGACACACGCTTTCTACTGGTCACGTAGCCAGCGCGGATTCCTCAGGCAAAATACTCAGTATAATTTGCGTTCAATGTGGCAAACCGCCATATTACTAAATCAATGACACAAACTCGATCTCCAACTGATTTAGAAATTTCTTCGCATAGAAGCTTCGGGCTTTCAAAGCCTGCTGTAGCAGCAACTCTCAGTAAATGTCTATCAGGCTTGACCACATCGAGCCCAATGTTTTTGGCGAAATGATAGGAAGTTGCTGGTCCCATAAACGGCAACGACTGAATGAACTTGACGCCCCCTGTTTGAATGTTCGTTTTGAAGATTCCAAAACCCTGTACAGAGATCTGTTCAGCTATAGAAATTATCGCGTCGATTTTTTTTTGATGGTGAAATATCTTGAGGGCCTGGTTCCTGCATTTCTGCGAGTTAACAACGATATCATTAGCATTTCGCCAATAGCAAAATGCTTTTGATATAGCGTGAAATTTTAGTCGAATTACAGTTTCTCTCATGCCAGATGATAGGACAACCCATGCAGCCTCTCTCAGAACATCGCTCTCAGTTATTTGGGAGAATCGGATCTCGGCCTGCCAGTCAATCTCAGCTGCAAACCCCTCCCCGATAATAGATTCTTTCGCCTTCAGATAAGCCTCAACGATCTTGTTCAGTCTGCCTCGAATCTTCGCGCTCTGTTTCATCTATTGGCTCCTTTCCAGTCTCACGTATTTTTCTAAAAGCTTTCAGGGTAGATCTGATCAGCAATATTAGTCGCAGAACAAAAAGTGGGCAACCAGAGGCGGAATCTGACATCTTGCTGAGCTCCACTTTTCGCAAATATCGAACCTTTAAACGAACAAACGGTCTATCTGGTACCTCTATAATGTTATTCATCGCTTCCCAGTAAGTGCGGTGGAGATCTGTGCTCCGATCTTCAGGCCACGATCCATCCTCCTGCTGCCTTGCCCTAAACAAAGAAAGTACGTTCGTTAATTTCTGCACTGCATCTCTGTGGCGGGCGGCTTTGCCTTTCCAATCTACTCGAAGGGCTACTAAAGAAGCGAAAAATGCCACGATCGATGCAACGCTAAGAATAAAACGAATATTTTTTAGGGATAACCCAATTTGCGCAAACACATCACCTCGAGCAAATGTGGTGGCACAAAAGGTCACAGAACAGGCCAGAAACAAGATGTCAATGATCAGAGCAAGCCTAGTATATCTGTCTCTCAGCATGGTATGCATTGAGAGCGTCTGTCTTAAAACACGAAACTGGCGGCTTAATTCTTTTTCAGATATGGCTTGCACACTTAATCTTCCAAGATCGCTTTCCATTGATCAATAGTTTTGGCTGCGTTTAACTTTCGTGCAATACTCACAAGGGCATCAGCAACAACACGGCGTTTTACGCTATTTGCCCTTCCCAAATAGGAATCAACTATTCTGGACTGGGCTGTCACATCCTGTATTGGACTCAGTACTCGCTTGGAGGCACGGTCTAAAATATGCATAAGTAACGCCTTGCTAGTTTTTGACCCGCGGTAACCCTTTACCGCTTCAACTCCAAGTGACTCAATATGATATCCAGTCAAACGCTTTTGCTCTGGCAAACCATCGTTTAGAGACTTAACAAGTTTAATAGTGGGCACCAGCGAACTACTCATCCTTTCATTGGCCCTTGTTAAGGCTTTTTGAAAGGCTTTTAGATTGGTCTCCTTCCACTCTTTTGCCCCAGCACTTGGAATAATGACTTTCACACCAGTACGAATGGCTGGAAGCAACTGAATTTCCATACCATCTCGATACACCACTGTAACAGCCATTGTTCCCTTTTCAACGGATTTTACCTTATCATATGTGAGGCGATCTTGAAGTGACTTGTGAAAGACATTTAGAACTTCTGTAGGAGATTTTCCGACCAGATCCTCTCGATCTAAGATTACCAATGCATCAACATCGCTTAATCCATCGACATATGTGTGTTTCGCAACTGACCCACCAAAAAGAAATTTCTCCATATTTGCTTCATCTTTTAGAATATCCGCGATTTTGTCCAGACGTTCTTGAATCTTCTCCGGATCTCTTTCATATGACGCTAGAAGCTCCCTTAAAAGCTTGTTGAGATCACTATCTAAGCGCTCCCTATCGGCGTCATTCTTTGAGTCCTGTATCAACTTCTTAAGATCTGTTTTGGCCCGGGGGAAATAGCTGCCTCCACCACCTCCCATTAAGCACCTCCTTTCAGCTCTGGAATCTTAGTGCACAGAGCTTGATATGCCAGTTTGAGAGCTTTTGCGTGAGTTTCAAAGACGGAGAAATCATTTGCACCTCCATCCACAAATCTTCGCATACGGATGGTCAACGTTTCCAAATAACTAATATTCTTTACCAACCTTAACGCCTCAGCTCGTCGCCATTGTGTCTGTATCCCAAGATCCACAGCAGTATAAGCATCTCGAGTGATTGCCGCGTCATTGTAATATCCATAACGTAGCCACGACACCCCGTCAAAGATTTCCGCTCCAGCGCAAAAATAAAGAGGGGAAATAACCGGATCAAGTCCACCCCATATGTGTATGGGTGAATCCATTGCCTTTCTATTCATGGAACTCCGGAGGTTGGCAATATTGGTAAGACGTTCCAATAAATTGCTACCTAATTCTTTCTCCGTGACGCCAAGGATGTGAAATCGCCGCATTTTTCCAACGTGTCGAATGACATCGTCCATATCAACGTATTGTCGACGACCAGACGGTCTAATAATAAAATCGTGAAGGAATTGGGGAAACCTATTGAAAAGTGCTTGTGCCAGCTGTATTTGCTCCTCAAGATCCTTTCCGAGGGATTCATGATCGAAATTGGTGATCACGATCGGATATTCTGTAGGCAGATCGCAAAGCACTTTCTCGTAACATTCATAATTATAACCGTTATTAGGTTCGTATGGCCCTTGCTTTGGTTCAGTTGAGTCAAATTCCAGAGAAAGCTCGTATCCACCACTGTCAATAACGACCAACTCCTTGTTCCCGTAAAAGCGTTCAGGATTGAGGAGATGATTGTGGAAGAGGTCATATGCGCTGATAAGAATCGAGTCACTTATAGCGGGCCCGGTCATTTCCAAAGCGTGGTTGACTTCTGATAGCTTGCGTCCTGAGTCCTTATCCACAAACAGAGGAAAACCTTTGCTCGAAAAAGATGGCACAAGTCGGGGCATATCAACGGCTGCCCCAAGAGGATGTTGCAAGGTTGACCTACGTGCCAGCATGCAGAACCTCCAAATCACGGCACGAAAGGCATATCCCACAAGGCTGATCTGTCCCACGTTCGCAACTATAGGTTAGTTCTAGCGGAACCCCCTGAGCCTTGCAGTACATCCAAATATCACTTTTAGTCCACTCCAAGAATGGTGCTCCTATCTGGATCATTCCCCCCGTATAAGTATCAAAGATCGACTGCATATTGCGGACGAAGGGCGGCGTGCAATCGAGATACTCAGTGCCTGAATGTATTCCGAGTGCCAAAATTCCAGCATCTTCTGGCAACTCCATCAAAGCAGCAACAAGGAGGAAAGCGTTACGACCACGGATAAATCCCTCTTTTTTCTTGTGAAGTCCCGACCATGTAAGTCTCGAAACAGGGATATTATAGTGTCTTGCAATGGCCCTCGCTGCCTCAATCTCCCTTGGCGCAGCTATTTGGCCATAATCAACAAATATACCATTGACGGAGAAACCCTGTTCGAGGTAGAAAGCCACACAAGCTGAAGAGTCGATCCCGCCACTCAGGAGAACCCGTACTTTTCCACTATTTGATCTATTCTGTACCATTTTAACCCAAATATCGAAAATAGAGCGAGGTCATACTCATATTTTCGATGATCTCTTGTCGTTTCATTTCCTCCCTATCACTAACTATGTGATGCTTGAATGTAATTCTTCAAAATAAAAAAGGCAACACCTTAATCCAATATCCTGCATCAACCACTCTTGATATAGGTGATCGTGGTCGCCTTGCAGCGGCGTTTGGTCTGGTCTACAAAACCCAAAGTGAACTTACCTTCTGGCTTCTGGAAGATGTCAAGCCCCCGTCCTAAAATAATGCGCCAACCTGTGTCTGCCTCGATCCAGCGATCGTGCTTATCTTTATCAAAACTATAGGCAAAAACGATGCGATCCTGTTCGAGGTTACCCTGAAGCTCATCAAACTTTGAGGAGAGAATCCGTTCCTGTTCATTCGATTCAGCGCTGGTCACAAGGGCCAATTGGAGGGCACCTTGATGCGGAACCACACATTCACAGAAGTTCATAAAATTGTGTATTTGGTAGTCATATCGGATGTAAGGGTCGACCAACGTGATTGACTTGGCCCCTATCAAATAGGGTGCAAAAAGCTTGGCATATGAGATACCCTTCTGCCCCTCAGCAATATCCAATGTAGTTTCGACAGGCTTTCTGTCTGGCGAAAGAGGATCCACTTCAACGTCTTCTTCTGGTTCTGGCTTATTTTCAGGATGCGAGAGTTGGAACTCGTCGGGCAGCTCACTCTTGATTGTAACCCATCGATATTCCTGATCCAGCTTGGCCAGATCATCTCGTATCTGTTGACGCATGCGGACAGCCGGATTGACACAATATTCAATGAACTCTTCATCGCTAACCTGCAGGTCAGGAAACAAAAGTTTGAGAAATCCCTCTGCAAGACGCGCTATGGCTTTGTTGTCGCGCATGTCTTCGCACTCAGGAAGACGCATGCTGTGTGAGACGTAATCAGCGAACTTCAGATCACTGCGGAGTTCATGCAGCACCTCACTAAAAAAATCACCTTTGAAGCCAATGCTCTTTGATGGGGTATTTTTTGTGATTCTCGGCATGAACCAGCCTTCAAGTAATCCATGGATGCGATCCACGAAAGCGGATTCCTGTAACGAGGATGGAAGTTCCTTAAAAATCCCATTGGTTTCATACAAAGGCCGTCTGTCTGGCCCAATTGTGATATTTCCTAAGATAATAAAACCAGCTTCAGAAGTACCCATATCACCTGTGGCTCTTCTGTAACGCCCACTTTCCATGTACATCTTCAGAGCTGCCATGGCCTCTCCGGCAGTATCCGTATGGATTTTCTGCACCTCGTCAACGATGACCACATCATAACGTGGTATCAAACCAAGCTGTTTGCTTGCACTATTATAGAACAACGCGGGCGCAGAGAGGTTTCCCCCAGGAATTACTGCTGCATATCGGCTGATATTATCAAAGACAAAAGATTTCCCGGTACCCTTCGGCGCTAACTCCGCTTGATTGACCCTTGGTTGAACCAGCGGGATGATACGGCTTAGCAGCAGTATCTTTTGAGGGAGCGTATGCACGTCTGGATTAAACTGACAGCTGGATACCAACATGTCGATCCACTCATCCAGGGAAAAATGCTTCCTGCATTCCTTAAAATAATCAAGGTCAACCCCCGGCGTTTGGAATGGCTTAAAGTCCACCATCCATATCTGCCCCTTAATTACTTCCTCGCCATCTGGAGGGACATACCTTAGCGTACCAATGCCCCACATCCCAGTTTTCAGAAGCATGGGATTCTCATCGACAATCCCTTTCTGGATGAGGCCTTTGTTTACATCAAGGACGGGTATGCTTAGCTCATGCGTATTCTTTTCCAAATTCACGTTAACCCGGAAGTCATCAAGAATCTGAACTTCTTCCTGCTCTTTAAGCCGATTTAAAATGATATTCTTGTCAGCTTTTTGAGGCAGATAATTTGTCACAATCTTGACGATCTCTTGCCGGCTTTCCTCACTAAGATCGTCCTTCTCGGCGAATTGGCTGATGATCCATTCACCTACATAAACCGGAATTGCCCGGGCTCCGAAACCGGCTTTGGCCATCAATCCCTTATTAATGACGACTTCGCCATAGTAATCGCCTGCTTTCAATTCAAAAGATTTCATATTCTACCTTCCCTTACTTGAGGTCCTTTAAGGTAAAGCCACCGGTCACAGCCGATTTATATTCTGCGGCGGCCTTTAACTCCTTGATATATTCCTCTCCTGAGATTTCATAAGTGAATTGTATAATCAATTCTTCTTCCCCTATGGCCGATTTATTAAAATAACAATCCGCCTCAACAGTACCATACCCACTACCTGCAATATAGGGAGTTGTACATCCCTTGATATCAGCATCGGGGCTTAACAGATCAACTCGTAGAATGTGAATAGTTTCGCTATTTGGGTTCTGAACCTCTATCTGAAGTGGAATAACCCTTTGAATGTAAAAGGAGGCTTTCCCAGTTTTTCGATCAATCCTGAGGTTCAAAAACCTGGCTGCCAATTCTTTCCAGGCGGGTCTTGCTGGCTTGAATACTGCTGCAGGAACGATAACTTCTTCAGGCGAGGCTCCGCCATGCACATAACCTTTCCCACTACGTGGCCCTTTGACTGTGTTGTGACCGCGTGGGATGAAGTAAACGTAATCCTCATCAACAAATGGCTGACTGAAACGGTACCCAAGAGACCACAAGTTTTCCGGTATATTCCCGGCCTCTGCCTTGTTTACATATGAAAAACGGTGTCTTTCATCGGGAAAAAGCTTGTTCACGACCTTAGAATCGAAAGATGCCTTTTCTTCTTCCAATATCCTTGTTGCCCCGTGATCGGTAATGACATATACACTGCATTCCTGACTCTCCCCTGGCCATCTGTCAAAAAGGTGTTTCGCAGAATCTGCCAGCCGTGCGAAAAGACGGTGGAGTTCCTCTTCATAGGTACTGTCTTTCAACTCAACATCAGAGTGGAGCACTTCATCCGGGGGCAGAAAATTCAATAGCACTATGGCTGGTTCCTCCGGTACCTGGAGGGCAGATAATGCTTTGAGGTTCGATAGGTAAATAGCCCGTTTGCCTCCCCAGTCTTTTTGTGCCCTATCCTGTAAAATTGCCTCATAACCTTTATCGTAGCGTTCCCACGTGCCGCTCAAGATTAGAGGCTTAGAGGCATCAGTTTGGCTTGGAATCGGTCCGAACCGGTAGGCAATTTCATGCCTGTGGAACCTGGCCTTGGCCATTGCCTCTTGCAAGAGGCCCCAGAATGTTAAGGGGAGTGAATCTACAATAAGAATGAGCGATAAAACCTCTTTTTTTATCTTATCTTCCCAGTAGTTGAGGAGATGAACAAGGCTCTTTTCCCTGTCTTGATGAATCGTGGTATATTCTTTCATATACTAGTCCGAGAACCGTTGAACCACATCTTCTATCTTGGCGTCATAATGCCCATTTTGCGTCTGCCAGAGCCTGTATGGAATGTATTCATTTACTACCCAGCTGATCCACTTGTCAGCTTCCCACGATTCATCTTCTTCGGGAAGGGATGGCCGCTTTAGCGTAACAAACTGGTATAAGGTTGCGAGTCTGCCACCACTGATACCTGGGCAAGACTTAAACTTTTCTTGAACGTGGAAAATGTCTTCTCTTGATACTTCAAACCGGTTTGAAGCGAGCAATCCAGTTATCAATTGAAATTCCTTTCCAAGCCGGCCGGAGACACATTTTAGGATCTCGTAAAAATCACTCCTGGATTTGACGGATGAGCCTAAGTCCTTGAAAAACATCTCAATCTGTGTCAAGGCCTGTTCTATTGCGACGCGGTGTAGTGGCAAATCTGAAATTGCATCCGATGGCACGCTTTGTAAAAATAATGCTCGCTCCGCTGTCACAACATATTCAAGCAACTTTTTCGGGTATCCACCCAGGAGGGACCAAAGCGTTAATTCCTTCCAAAGCTTTTCCGGATCATTCAACAAATCGCTGCATACTCTTTTCACCCAGGCTTGATTGCTTCGCCTTTCCCATGCATGCACCTTCTCTTCGAAACATCGGCTAAGCACTGGATAAGCGTTGAAATGCCCGGACACTTCTGGCCGGGTCATAACAGTAACAATCTCTGAAAGGTTAACAGAATCCAATTTTTCCGCATAAAATGCCTGTCCAAGTAAAGAAACCAGCATCCTATCCCCAAATCCCACCTGGTATTCGACCTCAATATCCATGCCCAACAAGTTTTGATCGGTCACGATCTCATCATCCAGCCATTCCGGAATGGTAACATTCCATTTATCTGCCAAGATTATCCGTGGTGTCTTCTCAGAAAATGTGCAGGGAATATTCGTCTGTTCTGTAAAATTTCGAAGCCAGTCAAAATGCCACCTTTGCCTAACCCAAATCTTTAAAGAGCCCTTTTGCGAAAAACTCTCTCGCAAAGCGTGGCACACTTTCACATAGTCAGCGTCAGACTCGATCAACATAGTGCCTTCATGAAGAGGTTGGTCGTAGTTTCTTATGTGGCTTACTTCAATCATGATTAATTCTTCTTATTCAGAAGTTCTTTTATGAACGAATATATTTTAACTCCTTTTTCCTTGTCCACAAAGCCTCGCTTTATTCCATGCTGTAGCAGCGACTTTATGACGGTTATCAATCCTTTGGCATCTTCTGGGAATTTGAAACTTCCCTTTTCGCCGAATAAGTCCTTGTCTATTTGGACTGCATATTCTTTGCTTTTATTGATTAGCTCAACTTTTATCAAATCGCTAACGTTACCATCTGGATCAATGGACCTCATTGAAATGGGCACACTAGGTTTATCTCCCAACTCCTCTGCGAGGTCGAACTTCCCCTTTATCCGCTTGGCCCCTTCTGTTTTTTTTGGGTCTTCCCCTGTAGTAGTGTAAATAATCTCTGCTGCACCTTCTGCAATGCCCACTTCAAGTCTCCCGCCTTCTTCAATGACATAGGCTCCTGGTTTTATCTCTGGTATAGGCACATCATGTTTGGCCTCATCAATAACAGTCTTTGCCTGCCTTACTCTTGCAGCATAATCATCTGTACGGATCGCTGACCATTCGGATACAGGATCAAACCCATAATCCTGGGGCAAGAGTTCAAGGAATTTCATTTGAAATGTTACTGACGGTGCTGCAAGCCTCATGAGTAGGGCCTGTGCGTCATTATTATCGCATTTATGGGGATCTCTCTGATTGGGATTGAGACCTTCATACCACTTTGTGACAACAGCCTCGCAAAGGACCATGTCACCCTTCGAATCAAATAACTCAGATATGGCCTCTGCAACAGAAGTTCGGACGATATGAAGGCCCGATTCTAAAAGCTTCACATCGGAGGCAAATTCTTCACATATTCTTAAAGCCTCTTCCTCCTGAATTTTGTCATCAACCGGCTCTTCCACATATACGGATGGTAAGCTTTCCAGAATAAGATCAAACCGATCGATCTCTTTTGCCACGTCCATGACTCCTTTGAGTTTTTTCAACCGCTTCTGCCGATTCTCTTCATAAACATCCATAATCTTTACCACGGGCGGCAACTCCTGCCACCATTCCTTCAATATGTCGGATACTGAACTCAAAGACCGGGTTTCTCCATACTTCAAGTCGGGTGCATTCACCGCCCTGGCAACTCCCTCCACCAATTTGACCTGGGGAGCTAAAATATCCCGCACCTCAAACACTATTTTCGTAGAGAAATCCCTGACCACATCAATCAGATCATCGTAGGTATTCAGCGATTGTTCTATGGTTTTTGTTGAATCCTTGTAAACCCTCAGCCGCGCACCGAATGCCCTTACGACGTGGGAAAGGGCCAAAACAAGCGCCGTACCGCCAGTACCATAGGGTGGAGATTTGGCCTCCTCAATAAAACTACCAACAGGGAAATGGGCGCCTGGATCCAATTTACTGATCTTTAGACAAAACTCTTTGAGCACTGGAAAATCTTCTGAAATCTTATCAGGATCGCTTTCACACTCAAAATATGTCACTGGCCGTTCAGCACCTGTCTTTTTTAGAGCACCCGCGCCTTTCAGGAGCACCTTTTCTAGATAACGCTTCTCTCCGTGATTGTCCGGATTCCCGTTGTCAATCATGACGCTGTCAGCCTCAATAAGGACTTTTACCGCTTGTTTGAGGGCGTTATTTTTGCCTTGCCGCCACTTGTCGTCATGCACGAAATTCAAATCCGGATGCTTAATACGGCAGTGTTTTTTGTATAAGTCCTCACAAAGCATATCAGCGGGCCTATGGGACTGCTTGGGCTTATCAACGATCACCTTACCATTCTGTCCATACCAGCAAGCGGCTTCCCCGCTCATGATATCACGCAAGATACCTTTCAACTTTGGAAGATATCCATCTCCAGGATCTTCAAGAACATCGCGTAGTCGAGACTCGGTTTGAGCGCTGATCTTTTCAGCCTCATTGGGCGGCAGGTAATGGATGCACGCCTTTACCCTTAGCAAAGTTTCGGTGAAGGGCTGTGGGCTTATTGGTATGGCCACGATCAGGTTAGGGTCGGGGATGTCCTTTACGGCCTTCTTGGCGATCTGGATCTCAGCCTCATCTTCACAGAGCGCGTAAACGACCATGCCTTCATAGCTTATTTTCTCTTTATTGGAACTCTCTTCCAAATCTGTCTTTAAGTCTTCCCAGAGCTTATCCCCCAGATCTTTTGCCCGCATAAAATAGCGCTTGAACCTTTTGTCCTCGTTAAAGTGTAGGTTGTATTGCTTGGCTTCCAGAAATTCCAATTCCTTGGCATCACCCGCTTCCTTGAGAAAGGCCTCAACCATATCCTTAGGATGAAGGCTTTCGTCCTTGAGATAGCGTTCGATCAAATCGTACGTATCTTCACCGCCCAAAGATAGTTCATATGTCTTAGACTGCTGCCTAAAAAAAACCGATCCAGTTTTCTCAAGATATTTCAAGTGCCTTTCCACCTCTTTCTCTTCTGTTCTTGTAAGGCAATAGAGTCCGAATTGAATATTATCCAGATTTGTTGGGATTTGGCTAAGCTGATAGATGAGGATCGTCCTTAGTACAGCCACCCGCTCATCAGTCATTTCCTTAAACATTTCCCACTTGGCCGCTTTCCTCAGTGCCTCTAAACTTGCATAAAATCCGTTTACGATCTGCCGCTGAAGGTCACGTAGTTCAGGATTCTTCAGAGAAAGTTCCTGCTTAAAGAACGCGAAAAGCTGATCCACAGTGTAAAGGTTGAGTTTGCCGGCGGCATGGGTAAGCTCTGCCTTCTCAATAAAATCAGGGTAGGAGCCTTCTGACTTTTCTACATCGCCGGAGAAAAACGTAAATGTGCTCCTTGCATCCGACCCAATCTCAGAGGAAAGCCTTAGCAGGCAGGCCAGGGCCATAGGGTGTACGCCATAAATATCCTCAAGCACCCGCTGCCTGATTCGGCTCACATCCTCTATCCAGGGAAACAGGTTCAGCGACTTGCAGATTGGCACCAACTGGTCGAATACTCCGGTCTTGGGCTCGATCTCCTGTTTCCATTCGGTTGAGTCCTTGTCCGTCTCAACAATGGCGCCAACGATTTCCTCGATCCCCTCGTTCAGGAGATCCACGGTAGTGATACGGGCGCTCATTACTGCGGCATCGGCCTTGCTGAACCGGTCTGCATATGCCTTGAAATCTTTGTGCACACAACCAACAAAAAGC
>Ga0315547_1001093_pt1 | contig 22648 bp, 13 predicted proteins | sample SalMarSW160240MG_2_FD_202542 | JGI IMG/M metagenome (GOLD analysis project Ga0315547, IMG submission 202542) | Salt marsh sediment microbial communities from the Plum Island Ecosystem LTER, Massachusetts, United States - Salt Marsh Sediment SW1601-240 ...
GCTGTCCAATAGCTTCCGGTTGATCTCCGGTTGGAACAAAATCAGATATCAGCTTAAAATCCATTCAGATTTGTTTGATCAAATATCTTAAATTCATGCGATCAGCAGCAAATATCTGTAAAAAAAAGTCAGTATTATATGAAATAATCCATTTTGTATGTTATATAGTACTGATTTGCTGATACATACTAATATATTGATTATTCCCCCGGCAAAAATAAATCATCTAAATTATTGATCAGATAATAAAAATATTTAGTATATTTAACTAAAATTTTCCCCCGGCCTGTACTATTTTTTGGCAGGCAAAAAAAATGAGCCTCTCCCCGGGGCTCATTTTTACTTTCATTCCAGTAATATGATTAACCTAAATATCCTTTCAGCAGTCTGCTTCTAGAGGTATGTCTCAGTCTTCTTATAGCTTTTTCCTTTATCTGACGTACTCTTTCCCTTGTAAGTCCGAATTTCTCTCCTATCTCCTCCAGTGTCATTTCCTGGCAGCCTATACCAAAGAAGAAGCGGATAATGTCTCTCTCTCTCTCAGTAAGGGTTGCCAGTGCCCTGTATATCTCTCTTGAAAGAGATTCATCCATCAGGAGTTTATCAGCAACAGGGGAATCGGTATTTGTAAGCACGTCGAGAAGACTGTTGTCTTCCCCTTCAATAAACGGAGCATCTACAGAAACGTGCCGACCGGATACTTTAAGAGTATCGGTTACCTTCTCCTTGGGCAATTCAAGAACATCTGCGAGCTCCTCTGGTGAAGGAGTACGTTCGTTTTCCTGTTCAAACTTTGAAAAAGCCTTATTTATCTTGTTTAGTGAGCCGACCTGGTTAAGAGGCAATCTTACTATTCTCGACTGTTCAGCTAGTGCCTGGAGTATAGACTGTCTTATCCACCACACAGCATAGGAGATAAACTTAAAACCCCTTGTTTCATCAAATTTCTCAGCTGCTTTTATCAGACCAAGGTTACCCTCATTAATAAGATCCGGAAGGCTGAGTCCTTGATTCTGATACTGTTTTGCCACAGATACGACGAAACGTAAATTTGCCTTGGTGAGTTTTTCGAGAGCAGTTCTGTCTCCCTTTTTTATCCGCTGAGCCAGTTCAACTTCCTCATCTACCGATATCAACTCTTCTTTACCAATCTCCTGCAAATACTTGTCGAGTGAAGCACTCTCCCTGTTTGTTATGGATTTGGTAATCTTTAGCTGTCTCATTATGCCTTGAAAAAATTTTGCGCAAAGATAATGCTTTTATATGTAATAACAAAGATATCGATGCATTGTTATCAACAAAAATTATTATTTACAAACTTATTGTTTTTCAACTATTTGCAATTAAAAGTTATGTTTAATAACCATAACTGATACTGAATACCCTGCCGTCGGAGGTTATTCCTTCGATCGATTTAAGAGATCGTTCACTGTTATTTGTAGCATTTCTTATATCATCGGTACTATTCACTTTTTTATCATTAACCCTGATGACAATTGTTCCTTTCTTCAGTCCCATATCCCTGAAAAGGCCATCGCCTATTTCTGCTATTTTTACTCCGTTATCAATATTATATGTTCTTCTGTCTGAGGAACTCAATGGTTCAAATCGGGCTCCGAAGATTATACCGACACCCATGCCTACCGGGACGACGCTGGTATTTCCTGCAATATTTTTCATGGTAACAGGTACTGTTATCTCTTTTCCGTTCCTGAGATAAGTTATTTTAACCTTATCGCCGGGACGATGCTTACCCACCTGTTCCTGGAGTTCTGAAACAGTATTGATATCAACATCATCCAGTTTGATGATCACATCATTTTCTTTCAGTTTTGCATCATCAGCCGAGCCGCCTTCAATGACTTTTGTTATCCTGGCTCCCTTTATTTCACGGAGATTATGTTTGTCAGCATCTTCCGGTGTTACCTCAGTGATATTGACTCCTATAATAGCCCTTTGTACTTCTCCGAATTCTATCAGGTCCTCAACCACCTTTTTTACAATACTCACAGGAATGGCAAAGGAGTTACCTGCATAGGCGCCGCTGGGAGAATAAATTGCTGAAGTTATACCAACAAGAAGTCCCTTGGTATCAACCAGGGCTCCTCCGCTATTGCCAACATTCAGTGCAGCATCAGTCTGAATAAAGGATTCGATCCTGTAATCTGAATCAAGGAGTCCGAGACTCCTGCCTTTTGCACTGACTATTCCGGCTGTGACTGTCGATGTAAGATTGAACGGATTACCTACTGCCAGTACCCATTCTCCTATCTTCAGATTTTCCGAGTCCCCGTATTTCAAAAAGGAAAGGTCTTTCGCCTCTATTTTAAGAACAGCAATATCAGTACTCGGATCCCGTCCTATCAGCTTAGCATCAAAAATCCTGTTGTCATTAAGCTTGACCTCAATATTTTCGGCATCCTCAACAACATGATTGTTAGTTATAATATAACCATCAGGTGAGATTATCACACCTGATCCATAACCTGCTACTTCTCTAGACCTGTTGCTGTAACGATCACCATAAAACCATTCAAGGATTGGGTTTTCCGGCTGCTCAATCATCGTTTTTGTCCGTACATGCACTACAGCATGAACTGTCTGCTCAGCGGCATATGTAAAATCGACCTGTCCGGGCTGCATCTGGAAAGATGTGAGTATTGCCTGTGCATCAGGCACTGTCGTATTCGAGCTGTCCATGACTACTGTAGCCTCAGGTTTATCAATAATAGATGTATATGCAAACAATGCGATAGCTGCTCCAACAAGAGCCATTAGTAATCCACCAAATAAATATTTTCCTTTCATAGCTATATAGTTTTTTAAATTTATCCGTTTTTGATCTTCACCGGTTCTCATAGTATATGTCTTGGCAAAAGATTCATATCTTTATAACCGTTTTCCGATAGTTTTGTTTTACAAAGATCATGCATTTTTTGCATGATCTTCAATAAATTAGATAGATTTAACAACACTTTAACATTGATAACAATAACGTTTAACAAATACCAGGGTGCCGGTAACGATTTCATTATCATTGACAATCGAGGCAATAATTTTAATCCTTCCGATTCAAAACTTATTAACAAATTATGTAATCGAAGGTTCGGAATTGGTGCCGATGGATTGATATTGATCTCATCGTTCAGCAAAGCTGACTATGAAATGAAATATTTCAATTCTGACGGTAAATTAGGTTCAATGTGCGGCAATGGCGGCAGATGTAGTGCTCATTTTGCACTGAAACATGGCATAGCAGGTGAAAAACAAAGATTTCTTGCTTTCGACGGAATACATGAAGCTGAGGTTCGTCATGATATTGTCCGCCTTCAGATGGCTGATGTAAATGAATTTGGGATCGTTGACAGCAATTACTTTGTCAACACCGGATCTCCTCATTATATGGTCTTTTCAGACGATATTGATAAAATCAATGTCAATGAGGAGGGTAAATTGCTCAGATGGTCATCAAAATTTGCTCCGGGCGGCACCAATGTCAATTTTGTACAGATCGTCAATAACGGACTATATGTCAGAACCTTCGAAAGAGGTGTTGAAGAGGAAACTTTAGCTTGCGGAACAGGTGTTACAGCATCTGCCATTGCTTCAGTTCTGGCAGGACATTTTGACAGACCTGCGATAAAAGTAAGGACAAAGGGCGGTAATCTTGAAGTCGAATTTACAGTTAAGGACCAGAAAGTGACGGATGTGTGGCTGACAGGACCGGCAACATTTGTATATGAAGGGAAAATAGAAATTTAACCACGTATAACATGGAGGAAATCAGTGATAATCTTTATAATCCGTGGCAAAAACAGAAAGATTGCTTCGCTACGCTTGCAATTACACTATTATTAAGTACTTATTCATTAACCAGGGATCCATAATAATAATTAAGATACAAGATACAAGATACAAGAATCAAGGAATCCAGTAAAAGCATATTGATATGAAAAGGTTAATTACTCTATCAGTTTTACTTCTTATCTTCTGCTTTGCGAGACTTTTAGCTCAACCGGGGACAGTTGAGCTTATGGAAGCCATTAAAAAGGTTAATACCGATATTGATAATCTGAACCACCGCTTTGATGTGCTCGAAAAGAAGATCGACGATGTTCAGTGGTATAACAAGGTTGGCGACATAGCCTATATAGATAAGGTTTATATGACCGGTCCGCCACTTGCAGTGGAAAAAAATCCAACAGGGCAGGGTGCAGGAAATCCTGTAAAATTCTGGTCATATATCTTTATTCCCAAAGATGCTGATCCTTCAAAGAAATACCCGCTTCTGGTATTTCCTCATGGCGGAGTACATGCCAACTTTGATACCTATTATACCCATATAGTCAGGGAGATTGTATTACAAGGTTATATTGTCGTAGCTGCCGAATACCGGGGATCAACAGGTTATGGAGCATCCATGTATAACAAGATCGACTATGGAGGTCTTGAAGTGCAGGATGTTGATGCCAGCCGACAGTACATGATTGATAATTACACAATTGTGGATAAAGAAAAAGTAGGTATAATAGGTTGGAGTCATGGCGGATTAATTGCCCTGTTCAATATCTTTGAATACCCACAAAACTATAAGGTGGCTTTCACCGGTGTCCCGGTCAGTGACCTCATAGCTCGTATGGGATATAAGGATCAGGAGTACCGTGATCTCTATTCAGAACAGGCAGCCATAGGGAAGCCTGCTGATGAAAATGTTGCCGAATACAGAAAAAGATCCCCAGCCTGGCAGACAGCAAAATATCGCAACACGCCCCTTCTTATCCATACCAACACAAATGATGAGGATGTCAATGTTCTGGAAGTCGAGCACCTTATAAAATCACTTAAGGCTGAGGGAAAAAGCGGTTTTACCTATGAAATATTCGAAAATATGCCCGGCGGCCATTCATTTGACAGACTCGATAACATGGCAGCAAAGGAGATACGTATGAAGATCTATAATCATCTTAATAAATACCTGAATCCGCCGAAACCATTTAAATCGGTAAAGGATCTGCAAAAGGCGGGATATGGAGTTAATTAAAAAGGTGTTAGAAAGAAGTTTTACCACGGATAACTCGGAATTGCACGGATAAGAACACGGATAGAATCTGTAGTGATCCACGAAACCTGTGGTAAAATAAAAAGATTGCTCCTTCCGCTTCGCGGGATCGCAATGACAGTAATTTAAATGTGGGATGCTACTTTGAAGGAGAGTGGGGAATGTATTTAGATGAAGAAGGAAAAATTATACGGAAAGACACTGAATGAGCTGATTGCTGTTACAAGGCATATCGGGATGCCGGGCTATGCCGCTAAACAGATCGCCGACTGGCTCTACAAAAAGGAAATATTTTCGATTGATGAGATGACCAACCTTTCGAAGAAGATGAGGGAGCTTCTTTCAGTTGATTATGAAATTGGTCTGATTGACCCGGTCAATGTTACGGAAAGCAGGGACGGTACCCGGAAATACGTTTATAATGTACTGAATGACAAATATATAGAAACTGCTTTTATTCCGGATAATGACAGGGCAACAATATGCGTCTCAACACAGGCAGGATGCAAAATGGGATGTATTTTTTGTATGACAGGCAAACAGGGATTCCAGGGAAACCTGTCATCAAACGAGATACTGAACCAGTTCAGGAGCCTGCCTGAATTCCTGAAACTTACCAATATGGTATATATGGGCATGGGTGAACCTCTCGACAATATTGCGGAGGTCATGAAGAGCATTGAAATAATGACAAGTGAATGGGGATATAAATGGAGCCCTGCTCGTATAACAGTAAGTACTGTGGGACTAAAGGGAACCATAAAGGAATTTCTCGAAAAGAGCCGGTGTCACCTCGCTGTAAGTCTTCATACACCGTTTGATGAAGAGAGAAAAAAGTTGATGCCTATTCAGGGGACAAATACCATAAAAGAGATACTCGATTTTATCAGGGAATCCGATTTTAACAGACAGCGGAGAGTCTCATTTGAATATATCCTTTTCAGGGGGATGAATGATACTCCTGCTCATATAAAGGAGCTTGCAAGGATACTTAACGGAATTAAATGCAGAATAAATATTATAAGGTTTCACCAGATTCCCGGATCAGAATTTGAGAGTCCTGATCCTGCTGCCACAATAAAATTCAAAGAAGCTTTGAACAAGAAAGGGATACTCACAACAATCAGAGCCTCAAGAGGCGAGGATATCGGTGCAGCTTGCGGACTATTATCAACTCTTGAACAAAACACAGGTAAGAAAACATGATAAAAAAGATATTTTTCCTCCCTCTGCTAACGGTTTCACTTTTCATTTATCCCCAGGAGACAGCCTTTAAAAATTTTCTTGCCGATTCTGTAATGAAAAATGCTGCTGTTTCTCTCTGCATAACTGATACCAACAATGGTAATATCATCTTCGAATATAATTCCGGCCAAAGCCTTACTCCTGCTTCAATAATGAAACTGATCTCAACTTCGGCAGCTCTCGAATTACTGGGACCGGATTATAAATTCATAACTTCTGTCGGTTATACAGGAGTATTAAAAAATGGTTCAGGAAAGCTCAACGGCGATATTGTGATCAGGGGCGGAGGTGATCCGGTCCTGGGATCAAAGGAGTTTGGGGATCACTATGCTGATTTTCCGGAAAAATGGATAGATGAAATTATCAAAACCGGAATCAAAAAAGTAAAAGGAAGGGTAATAACTGATGACTCATATTATGATTATCAGCCCGTTCCGGCTAAGTGGCTGTGGAAAGATATCGGCAATTATTATGGTGCCGGTGCCTATGGACTCAGTGTATTTGACAATACTTATGAAATACATTTTACAACATCATCAGACAGCCTCTTTCATGTAATTACAGGTGTCTATCCTGAAGAGAGCCAGGTTGATCTTATGGATCGGCTAACTGTATCAGGCACCGAGGATGAAGGTTATGTTTTTGCAGCACCATACAGCAATAGCGGGTGGCTTGCAGGATCAATTCCCGCCAACAGGAATGATTTTGTTCTGAAAGCCTCTATTCCGGATCCTCCCCTTTTATTGGCAAAAATAATCGATAAAAAGCTCAGGGAAGCGGGTTTAAGTGTTAAAGAAAATCCCTCTACCGTGAGATTGGAAGGTCCTGTATATAAGCCTGTTTATCAAATTACCTGTATTGATTCGCCACCCCTAAAAGATATCATTGAGGTATTAAATCATGAGAGTGTCAATCTATACGCCGAACACCTGTTGAAAGAACTGGGAAAAGTATTTAAAGAGACTGGAACTGTTACGTCCGGTGTTGAGGTAATAAAAGGCTTTCTTGAAAGAGCCGGTATCGATACAGAGGAAATGTCCATTGAAGATGGCAGCGGCCTCTCCCCTCTTGATGCTATTAACGCTGCAGATATGGTTGATCTTTTAATTTATATGAAGAGAGATGGAAAACATTTCAGTGAGTTTCTTCATTCTCTTCCTGAAGCCGGTAAAGAGGGAACACTGAAAAACTACTTTAAGGATAACCTTTTTGCCACCAGACTTATAACAAAAAGCGGTTCAATGACCAGGGTGAGAAGCTATGCGGGATATTTGCAGACAATATCAGGTAAAGATCTGGCATTCTGCATTATTGTTAATAATTTCACAGGTCCTTCCCGCAATATTGTTACACATATTGAAGGGATCCTTAAAGAAATAATAATAAATGAATAATAAGGTAGCAGTCAGGATATGCGGGGAGTATAATCTTGAGCAAGTCATAAATTTTGTATCAGACATTTACAAGTCATGTGAAGGGCCCGATGTTAAAGGCAAGAAGGTTCTTGTCAAGCCAAACATACTTACCGATGCTGATCCGTCAAAATGTGTAACCACTCATCCTGTTATGATGGAGGCTGTTATCAGGTTTCTTCAATCGCAGGGTGCGGAAGTATTTGCAGGTGATTCTCCTTCAATTCATCTCATGGGTTTTAAGCCGGTAAAATCAGGGCTCTACCAGGTATGTGAAAAAACAGGTGTCGTATGGGTTGATTTTACAAGGAGTCCATCGGAAAGAAGACTTCCGGGAGGCAGTAAGATAAAAATCACATCAATCGTCAATGAGGTCGATCTGATAATCTCTCTGCCTAAATTTAAAAATCACGAGCTGGTCTATTTTACCGGTGCAATAAAAAATACACTGGGACTTGTTCCGGGTTTCTCCAAGGCAAAACAGCATGCCCTCTATCAGAACAGGGTAAGCTTTGCCCGGTTCCTTGTTGATCTTAACAAAGTTATTTTACCACATTTTTTCATAATGGACGGTATTATGGGAATGGAGGGTCCTGGTCCGGGACAGGGTACACCTGTAAAGACTGAAGTGCTACTGGGATCATCGAATCCGGTCGCCATGGATATCATTGCCTCCAGTATTGCCGGCTATGATCCCATGGATATTCCAACCACTTCTATTGCAATCGAAAGGCGATTATGGCTGAATGATATCAGTGAGCTAAAATATGATGGTCCTGAATTAAGCACGATAACCAGGAAAGAATTCAAAAGGATACCTGTTACGGGTGACAGAAATATTTCCTTTAAATTCATTTCAAACAGGTTAAAGTTTCTGAGGAAACTGGAACGAAGGCCTGTGTTTATCCATAAAAATTGTACAGGATGCCTTGAATGTATAAAGATTTGCCCTGTTAATGCAATAACCATGCACCCGGTAAAGGAGAATCATGTTGTATTGACTGACAGTAAATGTATCAGGTGTTTTTGCTGCAGTGAAGTATGTCAGAGTAATGCTGTGGTTATCCGGCGGAAATTCTTTTAAGCGTCTATTTTGGCGTATTTTGCGTGTGTTTCAATGAATTCCCTTCGCGGAGGTACCTCGTCACCCATGAGCATCGAAAAGATATGGTCGGCTTCAGCGGCGCTTTCAATTGTTACCTGCCTCAGTGTCCTTGTTTCCGGATTCATGGTAGTCTCCCAGAGTTGCACTGCATTCATTTCACCAAGACCTTTGTACCTCTGTATTGAAACAGATGATTCCTTTCCCTGTCCCATCTCTTTTACTGCGGCTTCCCTTTCTTCCTCTGACCAGCAATAACGCTCTGTTTTTCCTTTTTTAAGCTGGTAAAGGGGAGGTGTGGCAATAAAAAGATTTCCACCACGGATAAGGTCCTGCATATACCTGAAAAAGAAGGTCATAATAAGTGTGGTGATATGAGAGCCATCGACATCGGCATCGGTCATTATTATTATTTTATGATACCGCAGTCCTGAAATATCGAGTGCCTTACTGTCTTCATCGGTTCCTATCACGACCCCCAGGGCAGTAAAGATATTTTTTATCTCCTCGCTCTCATATATTTTGTGGTGCATGGCCTTTTCGACATTTAAGATTTTCCCGCGCAGAGGCAGTATTGCCTGGAATCGACGGTCGCGGCCCTGTTTTGCTGTTCCGCCTGCAGAGTCACCCTCAACAAGGTAAATCTCGCAGTTGACAGGGTCTCTGTCGGCACAGTCAGCCAATTTTCCCGGAAGTCCCGAACCGGAAAATTCGTTTTTACGTTGAACGAGTTCCCTGGCTTTACGTGCAGCATGGCGGGCAGTGGCTGCCAGGATCACTTTCTGCACTATCACTCTCGCATCTTTTGGATTCTCTTCAAGATAATTGGTAAGCATTGTGCTTACTGCCGTGTCAACCGCTCCCATTACCTCAGAGTTTCCGAGTTTGGTCTTTGTTTGTCCCTCAAACTGCGGTTCTGCAACCTTTACTGATATAACTGCAGTTAGTCCTTCGCGGAAGTCATCGCCGTTAATGTCGAACTTAAGCTTGGATGTAGCTCCTGAATCTTCTGCATATTTTTTGAGCGTCCTGGTTAGTCCCCTCCTGAATCCTGCAAGATGTGTGCCGCCTTCAATAGTATTAATGTTGTTTACATAGGAGTGTACATTCTCAGAGAATGAGTTATTGTACTGGAGAGCGATCTCAACCGGTATCTCGGTCTTATCGTAAGTTATATGAATTGTCTTTTCAATAATCTTTTCCCTTGTTGCATCAAGATATTCTACAAATTCCATAAGTCCAAGCTCTGAACGGAACTCTTCATATCTCGGCATTCCGCCGTTACCATTCTCAATCAGCTCCCTCATGTCCTTGATTGTGAGAAGAATTCCCTTGTTAAGAAATGCCAGTTCTTTCAAACGGGCTGCAAGGATCTCAAAATTAAATTCTGTGGTCTGGAATATTGTATCATCAGGCTTGAAGGTAACTATCGTGCCTGATTTGTCGGCTTTACCGATAGTTTTCACCTCTGTTACAGGTTTTCCCTTCTCATAATCCTGTCTGAAGACTTTCCCTTCCCTCATGACTATGGCTGAAAGATGCGACGAGAGTGCGTTCACACAGGAGACACCTACACCATGGAGCCCCCCCGAAACCTTATAGGAATCCTTATCAAATTTACCTCCGGCATGAAGGAGTGTCATCACAACCTCAAGGGCTGATTTCTTTTCTTTTTCCATTATTCCCGTCGGAATACCACGTCCATCATCTGTCACGGTAAGAGAACCATCCTCATTTATTACAACCTCAATTTTAGAACAATAGCCAGCGAGAGCTTCATCGATGGAATTATCAATAACCTCATATACAAGATGATGTAAACCTTTTAATCCAATATCCCCAATATACATTGCAGGTCTTTTCCTTACAGCCTCAAGGCCTTCCAGCACCTGGATACTCTTTGCCGAGTAACCTTCCCGCAATTTCTTTTCTTTTTCGCTCATTGTCTTTCTTTTATGTTACAGATCATATTATACACCCATTAAAGAGAAAACTGTTTTCTCTTGCTCAACTGACAATAAAAATGCTTTTCAGGGGAAATATTTTTAATATACGCCAGCACTTAAAAAGCACCTCTCTTCACGTGTCGTAAATAACTGATCCCATGTAATTTAATTAACTTCGCAAATATAGTTGTTTTTAACTGCTTTTTTATTTAAATAATGTTAAAATTATGCACAATTATATTTAGAAATCAACAGGGGAATATTTTACAAACTATATGTAAACCCAACCAGACCCATAAATCTCTGCGAGGGATAATATGCCCATTCGTAATATTGTTTGAATGAGATATTGTCCAGTTTAATCCAGAACGACAGTATTTTGGTATACCTGTATTCTGCACTGAAGTTCAGGTTCACATGAACCGGTTCCTCTAACTTGTATAAACTTACTCCAAAAAAAGGATCTAGATTAGTAACAAGCAGATTTCGCTTACCCAGGGCTGTTACATCCAGTCCGGCTATTATTTTATCCCTCAGATTGTATTTAATCCCTATCCTACCGTCCCAGTCTGGCTTGTTCCATGGGAACTCAGTAACCGACAGAGTATATTTATACCAGTTTGCGCTTCCGTTAAACATAAACTGATCGTTGATCCTGCCGGTCATTTCGCCATGTATCTGAAGCAGTTCTCCATCGTCACTCAGTGTTCCGAAATAATTGCCAAATTGCAGTGCGCCCAAACCACCCGGAAAGCCCAGGTTTGTGAAAAACAGCATATCGTTAATAAATGAATATGAGGCAGATACAAGGTAATTGCCTCCAATACCTGTATTTCCGTTAAGTCCTGCAGATACTATAAGAGGATAGCTGGTATTCTTGAGCGTAAAAAGAGTTCCATCGGAAAAAATGAACGGGTTCTCGTCAATGATTCTTTGAGGAGCATTTACTTCAAGTCTTCCATTCAGAGCTGCAAAGAAACTGATATATTCGGGAACAATATTGAAACCGAATCTTACATCCGGGTAAAAATGAAACTTAGGAGAGTCTGAAGTATCCTTATCAAGAAGGAGTTGAATACCAGCCTTGAAATTCCACTGCTGAGTACTTTTTTTCAGAAAAGGATTAAGTGAGACAATATATTTTGATCCCTCATAAATATCACCTGAAGGAAGGTACAAATCAAACTCTGCTCCGGATCCTACATAAAACCCTTTAAATGATGTTGCCATAATTCCGTCCACTCCTGCATGGTGCTGAAAGAGATCAGATGTGTTAAAGAAAAAATCATAATCAAGATTAAAATCATAGGTGAAGCTCGTTGAATCGAGAGTTATTGATGAAAATGACAGATTCGCTGCCGGATTATAATAATTGAGCCTTATGTCTTTCTTTTCAGGTGAATAAGTTAAACTGGGATCATAGCCGTATGCATACCTTGTCTTCTGTCTGAAATCAAGAGATCCTTCAAGAAGATTTTTCCTGAAGAATTTCTTCCCGTATAATGAAGCGTCATTATCCATATAACCTGCAAAAACCTTTTCATCATTCTGCAGCTTTACCTTGCCGTTTGTTGAAAAATGTCGTGCATAGAAACCTATTGCTCCTTTCTTGGAACGCTCATTGGTTATGCTCACTTCAGCAAAAGGGGTTATATAATTGCCGATTCCTATTTTCACATAACTTTTATAAAGCCTCGGCAGCGGGTCAGGAAGCAAAGATGCTGCTTTGATGGGGCTGATCGTATATTCCGGGAAAAAGGGCTTACTTGTGATCTGATAGGTAAAGTCAGGTCTGATCCCTGCAGTATCATTCATAGCAGGCAGGTAACTCCTCTTTTTAACCAGGGAAAGGCTTGGTTTATAGGGATTATAAAGGGTAACCTCCCGTGCGAGGTCCTGTTGTTCATTCTGTGCTGAAACAGGAATTGAAACCAGAAGTATAATGAATTGTATCAGGAGAATTCTTTTCATCAGGATCTTAATCATTTTAGTTATTACTATTCTGATCGATGGCATCCAGTCGGGATCTTACTTCATCAAGAATACCATCATTATCTATTGTATAGTAGTCTTTCAATCCCAGAAGAGTTCCTCGTGCCTGCAGAATATCACCCTTTTTCACACTTATGTCCGAAAGAAGCAGGAAGACTCTGGCCATCCAGTACTGATGCGGAGTATTCTGATCAATAAACTCATCTGTAACCTGTTCAGCCTCTGTCAGTTTATCCTGCCTGTAAAGCAGATCAGCAACCCTGTATTTTGACTCCGCACCTTCCTCGCTTGCGACCTCCGTTGCTGTTTTCCTGAAGTCATTCAAAGCCTCATTGAAATTATTCAAACTATAGTTTGCTTTGGCTCTCATAAATATTGCTTCTCTGAGCAGCTCTTCTGGAATATTCACTGTATTATTTATCTTGTTTGCAACCTCTATTGTTTTCTGCGCATCACCAAGCTGGTAAGAAGACCTCAGCTCACCACTGAGAGAAGTAACCCTGTTCTGGGGGTTGACTGCTGCTTTCTCAAGCATTTCATAAAATTTAAGTGAAGAAGTATAATCCTCATTGCCGTAACAGATCTCCGCAGCAGCAAGGAGTGCCTGTTCAGTGAACTGGTTATTCGGAGCTTCAGCAACTGTAGCATAGAATTTCAGGGCTTCATCATTATATCCTGTCGATTTAAGGCACTCGGCAAGATAAAACTGTGCATTTTGCAGGAAGACCCCATTCGTAAATTCACTGAGATAATTTCTGAACACCTCTGTTGCCCTGGGATAATTACCTGTTATATAAAGGTTCTCACCTGAAGTATACAGGAGAGAATCCTTTTCTGCCAGGTTAACATCACCGTATCCCTGAAGAGTTTTGATGTAAGCAAAATAGGTATCCACATCATTCAGTTCGATATATACATTTTTCAGTCCCGTAAGTGCACTTCGCGCTTCAGGTGTCGATTTATAGTCTTCAATTACCTTCTTATACTGTGATACAGCCTTTTCGTTCTCGCCAAGATTATAATAGAGCAGGCCTAACTGCACCATAGCCCGCGGTACAAAAGAAGTTGAACCGTAAGATGTTATGATTTTATTAAAGTCCGCTTCACCTTTTTTAAATTCATTCATCACCACATATGCTCTGCCTCTTTCGAATATGGCATTAGGGACATAAGGGGAGGTTGGGTATCTCTCTGTCAGCAATGTCAGCACCTCTGCTTTCCCCCTTTCATCGTTCATAAGACCGAGAGAAAAACCTTTCTGAAACATTGCATAATCAGCATCGGTCCTGCCATAGTCGATTACCTTATCATAAAAGGTTATTGCTTCGGAATACCTGGTTGTTATATAATAGCAATCGCCTATTCTGTTTCTGGTATCTGCCATTACGTCGGGATTAACACCTGTCACATCATATTCGAATGTTTTCAGATGTGCCAGTGCGCCTTCAAAATCCTGCAGGTTGTAAAGTGTATAGCCGAGGTTATACCTGACAAATCCATACTCTTTTACCAGCATTGAGCCAGGTACAGCCATAAAAGCAGTATAGTCGGCTTTGGCATCTTCGAGGTTACCAAGCCTGTAGTTTGCCTCACCTCTCCAGTAGAGTGCCCTGGCCTTAAACTGCCTGTCATAACGTTCATACTTAAGCGATTTATCGAACATGTTTATTGCAGCGTCAATCTCCATATTCCTGAAAAGCTCAAGTCCCCTGAAGAAGGCCACCCTCTGGTATGCCTCCTCCAGCCTTGGATCCTTGCTGCTTATCCTGTCGAGGGAGGTAAGGGCAGCTTTATAGTTCTTAGCCTGTAAATATGTGGATATCAGGTAACTGTAAACCTCCTCTATCCTTTCCGATCCCGGATATTGCTCTATATATCTCTGAAAAGATGCTGTAGCCTCTCCAAATGGAGAATAAGATGTTTCATAGGTGATCTTTGCATAGTTGAAGAGTGCATCCTCTTTGATCTTTTTATCAAAATCGAGCTTTGAGGCTTCCGAGAATCCGAACTGAGCACGTTTCTTATCTCCCTTCTGAAGGTAGCAGTCGCCCAGGAGAAACCATATATTCTGACTTAAACGATCATTTCTTGTTCCTATCTCCAGGAATAATTTTATTGCTTTATCTATCTCTCCCGTTTTATAGTAACAGTACGCAAGCTGATATTTATCTTCCCTGCCGCTGATTATTGTTCCGGTGGCAAATTTTTCGAGCCAGGGCAATGCTTCTGTATAATTCCCCTTATTGTAGTGAGCATCGCCAATGAAACGGTATAGCTCAACAGCCCTGTCTTTTCCGGCTGAGGCGATCAGGTCGGGAGCTATTTCCAGTATCTGGTCATAGTCCTTCTCAAGATAAAGTATCTGTACAATATAAAAAGGCACGACACTACCGAATGTCTCATCGTCCCTGAGTCTTGAAAACCCATCCATAGCAGTCTGATACATTTTCTGCTCATAGGCAATATGTGAAAAATAATAGAGGGCAGGAGGTGTATATTCCGTATCGATATCCTTTATTTCGGAGAACATCAGGAGTGCCCTGGACTTATCGCCCCTGACAAAGTGAGAATATCCGAGACGGAAAAAATACTCCGGCAGTTGTTCCGCGGCCAGTTCCTGCCGGTTAACCTCTTCATAATAAGTTATTGCCTTCCTGTAGTTCTTATTCTGGTAGAAATAATCGCCCAGGATCAGCCATGCATCATTTATACGAGGGCTTTCAGGATGTGTTCTTATAAAAGTAACCAATCTGTATTCAGCATCGGGATTGAAGAGGTTTAGTGCGGCAACTGCCCTGTAATATTCAGCATCAGCCACATCCAGATTGTCTCTGTTACCTCCGGTTTTTATGTATGAATCAAAAAGCTGAATAGCGGCAGGATACTTTTCTTTGTTAAACAGTTCCATACCCCTTTCAAAATCAGATGTCATCTCCATGCCGGCAAAGGAGACCTGGGAAAATGCCTGACCGCAAATAATAAAAGTAAGACTGAGAATAAAAATGTATCTGATCCTGTTCATAAAATGTTCTTTTTGGCTTTTTCTCTTTCCGGATTGTTTTCTGTCATGATGTTTTAATCGTGGCTTAACAAACTAATAATTAACCATATATAACATATATCAGCTTAACAAGCCAGTTGTAAAATTACAATTATTAAACGCCTGCAGCCGGCCTTTATTATTGATTTTATTAACATCCAAATGTTAGTTATCAATTCTTTCCGTATTTTGCGCTTAAAAACAGGTAAATGCAGGAAAATCTTCCACTGGATGTAATAATTGAGCTTAAAGATTGCCTGATATGGCAGCATGATCACCTTGTTCTGTCAAATGTGAACCTCACTGTACGGAGGGGAGAGTTCATGTATCTTGTAGGCAGAGTAGGCAGCGGAAAAACAAGTGTGATAAAAACGCTCAATGCCCAGGTACCTTTGAAGGAGGGTACAGGTATTGTGGCGGGATTCAATCTTTCAAAGCTAAGGAGAAAGGATATTCCCCTGCTGCGCAGAAAGCTTGGCATTGTTTTTCAGGATTTCCAGCTCCTGATAGACAGGACCGTACATGACAACCTCGAGTTCGTTTTGAAAGCCACCGGATGGAAAAACAAGAATGATATCCATGCACGAATAGGTGAGGTACTTGAAAAGGTGGGGCTCGGATTAAAGGGTTATAAGATGCCTCATCAGCTCTCAGGAGGAGAGCAGCAGCGTGTTGTAATCGGCAGGGCACTTCTGAATGATCCCGATATTATACTTGCTGATGAGCCTACAGGCAATCTTGATCCTGAGACTTCAGAGGGTATCATCAGTTTACTCTTAGAAATCAGTAAAACAGGAAGAGCAGTTATTGTTGCCACACATAATTACACAATTCTCAAGAGGTTCCCCGCCCGAACCGTAAAGTGCGAAAATGAAAAGCTCATTGAGGTAAACAAGGATGAGGAGATAGAGCTTGATACTCTATAGGCAGAGGGCAGAGGGCAGGATTATGCATTTGTTGATCCGAAAAACAAAGAACTCAGGTTTCCAAATGTAATTTAACTTGGTATAATATTAATTGACTATAAGCTGTTTAGTAAAAATAAATTTGACACGTATTATACTAAACTCGTAAATTTGATATAGTCAACGCCCACGAAGGATATTTCCGAAGATTGATTATTGTCAGACAACAGCATATTACCTGTTTAATTGATTAAATAAATTCTATAAAATGTATTGTGACTGACGAGGCTGTGTTTTGAATATATATAACAGTTTAAAAGACAGATTTTTAATAAATGACAATTAAAAAATATTCTTGTCATGCCTGCCTGACTATTATAACTACGTTTTCTAATACGGTTTTTAATACAATAGCACAGCTCCCGGCAAAAAACGTTTAAATTTAAATACTTAACCTATGAAAAGAGTATTTCTTTCGACTATCATCTGTTTATATTCAGTAAATCTGTCATTTGCACAGAATGATATCCTGAATTCAAAGATCAATATGATGTTTTTAAATGGAAAATATGAGAAAATCATTGATACATGCAAACTCATATTAGCCGGTGACAGTTTAAATGCAAATCTCTATTACATTCTGGGATTAGCTTATCAGAACTCTCTCGATGATGATCAATGTTTGGAGTGCTTTTCCAAAGCAGCTAATCTGAATCCTGATAACAGGTTATATAGTTACTCCCTGGCAAAAGAATATTATAATAAGGGGAAAGTGAAACTGGCCAAACCTCTTCTGGATAAACTATGTTCCTCAGATTCATTGAACTGGATATATGCATATTATCTTTCAGGTATATATATGCAATCAAACAGATTCGATGATGCAATAACTGTTTACCGCAAGTTTCTAAAGCAGGAGCCCAATAATCATGTTTATATAGATAAATTGGCTTTTGCATATTTAAAAAAAGGAAATATGCAGATCGCTACCGACCTGTATAATAACTCCTTAGCTATCAATAATAAAAATGTAACAGCAATAAAGAACCTCTCTGTTCTTTATGCATCAACGGGAAATCCGGATACAGCAATTCAAATTCTGACGAAAGGTATTGAAATTGATCCGGATGACATGGATCTGTATGTCCGGCGTGCTCAGCTTTATTATTTAAAAAATTATACAAAACGAGCACTTGATGATTATCTGGTTGTTTTAGCGTCAGGGGATTCTTCAAAGCTGTACCTCAAAAGAGTCGGAATCGGTTATTCTTATAACCTGCAACCAGAGAAAGCTCTTCCATACCTTTTACTGGCATATAAAGCGGATTCATCTGATTACGAAACATGCAGCTATCTTGGTCAATGTTATTCCAGAATCAGGGATATGAAGATGAGTATTTATTATTATAACAGAGCTATCAAAATCCTCACTCCTGTTGAGAAACAACTGGGTTTGACGTATGGATTAAATGGAGACTCATATTACTATAATGAAGATTTCCGGGATGCGGTAACATGTTATTTAAATGCACAGACCAGGTATCCTGATCCAAATAATTATATGAAAATTGCCAATACCTATGATGATAAACTTAACGATAAAAAGAACTCGATAATCTATTATCAGATGTTTCTTGAAAACTTAAAAGATGCTAAGAGGACTTATACATCAGAATACATCGAATCAATCAAAAAGCGACTCGAATATTTGAAAAAAGAGATTTCTGAAGAAAAGTAATTATTGTATTATTGCTTCCCCACCTGAAACGTGACATAACTAATCCGAAAGGCAGAATAAGAAAAAAGTTGAACCACAGAGGACACAGGGAAACACGGAATTGCCACAGATTAATAATCCGTGTAAATCCCCCGAAAAGTCGGGGCAGGCTGTGCTCTCCGCGGTAAAAAAAACCTCTCTACTATTATTAATAAATCTTATCACCTATGAAGACACACATTATCTATTTTGTAGTAACAGCATTATTATCGGTTGGTTGTAGAAATACTGACCTTGATAAATCAATGCTGCCTTATAACATTGATCTGGAAAAGGATATTGGTAATATCAAATCAATTCCTTTGAGCACTATAGGAAGTAAGCTGGAATATATTCCGCTTGAAACTGATCCTGATTGTCTTATAGAAACTATATCAAATGTATCGGTTACTGATTCCTTCATATTCGTGAGTGATTATGACCGGCTGTTACTTTTTGATATAAACGGCAATTATATCAGGCAAATCGGAACAAAGGGAAGAGGGCCTGGTGAATATACAAGTGTCGGAGATTTCATTATCGATAATGAACAAAGGGAAATATATATTCTCTCTTCACGTATGGTACTCGTATACGATTTTGAAGGCCGGTTTAAAAGAGACTTCAATTTGGATTTCCCGGGCAGACAGTTCATTATGGATGAAAATGATAATTTGATTCTTCATCCTTTTAATATCCCACAGCCTACAACTGACACCGTTTATAGCTGGTATATTTATGATAAAACCGGAACGATCAGGACAAAACTGTTAAATACACTAAAAAGAGTCAATGGTGGAGTTATAGTTCCCTTTTCGCCTCTATATACGTATAATGGTACTCCACATTTTATGGAGTTTGGCGTCGATACACTGTATAATTATGCCAATAATCAAAAAACAGCGTATGCAATATTTCATTATGGTAACATGAAATTCCCTCCCGATCCTACTATGTCTGAAGTACCCGGTATTGATGGTAAGATTTGGATAAGTGATATCAGGGAAACAAAAAAATTACTATTTGTTAATGTCTGGTGGAATATGTCTGGTCCAATATCTAATTGTGTTTTTGATAAAAAATTATCTGCTTTTACTGTTCTGAAGGATAACAGTTTCGATAATGATATTGACGGCGGTATGCCTTTCTGGCCGGAAAAGATTATAAATGATAATCTCATGATTGATTATATAGATGCTTTTGATCTGATTACTTACGCCAGGGATAATAATACAGAATCAAAACAATTAAAAGAAGTTATAGAAAAGTTGACTGAAACTTCAAATCCGGTTTTGATAATCTTAAAAAATTAACAGCAAGATTTATTTTTGTTCCTTCTTTCGATATATATACCAGTAAGCCAGAGGTATAAAAAACAGACTCACAACCGTACCAAGCGACATCCCTCCTATCAGTGAAAGCGCCATCGGACGCTGAAGTTCTGATCCTATGCCATGGGCAAAAAGTATCGGGGCCGTAGATACCAGCGATGCCATGGCTACCATAATTATAGGCTTCAGCCTTCGTGAACCTCCGGTGTAAATAGCCTCTTTCAGACCTAATCCCTCCGCTCTCAGATTATTGATCGTATCGACTTTAAGTATCGAGTCGTTAATGATCACACCCGACATCACAATAAGTCCGATCATAGTCATGATGTTGATTGTACCTCCCCACAGGATTACAAGGAGCAATGCTCCTGCTATATCAATGGGGATCTCCAGGAGAACGATAAATGGCTGTGCAAGCGACTCAAACTGTGCTGCAAGAATAAAATAAAGAAGGAGCAGGGCTACCATCAGTATTATCGCCAATTCACGGAAAAGTTTCTGCCCGGTGATCAGGGAACCGCTGAAACTGACTGATAAAGTAGGATCGGAATTAATTATATTCCTTATCTCACCGGTCAGTACCGAAGGCTTGTTAGTTGTAATATCCATATTTACAGGTACATATTCTCCGGTCATACCTCCCTTGATCGTTTTATAATCATGAATACGCTGTACATTCACAACCTCCTTAATCGGTATTGATTGTCCTGTTTTACTTAATACTGTCCCTGATAACAATATATCACTCACCTGTTGTTCTCTGTCAGATAATACGATGGGTATCAATTCGTACGATTGCCTCAGGTCACCGATAACATTCTTATTCAACGAGGTTTTCAGGGTATTATAAAGGGTCATCGGATCGATGTTATACAACAATAACCTGTCAGGATCGATCTTCAGATCTATCTTATTCTCAACAGGGGGATTTGATATTCCCGCATCGGGCCACTGTTCCCTCATTTTACCAAGAACATCTGTCATAACCTCTACCGGGGGCACCTCTTTTTCCTTCATCAGGCTCACCTCTGCCACCAGGGGCACAGCAGATGCAGTGAATATCTTTTCAAATATATTCTGCTGTGCTTCTATATTAATGAGGGCTCCCGGATAATTGCGGCTGATAAAGTCATAAATATTCTTTTCGACAGTCTCCCTCAGACTGTAATCTTTTGCCTTGATATATACTTTCGATTGTGTATACGACTGATCATAGTCGCGGTTAAAAAGAAACTGCTGTTCACCGATGAATGAATTTGTCTGCAGAATAAAACCACTGCCTGATTCAATCATTGTTTCTATTCTTCTCATGTTTTCATCCAGATCAATATTCTCATTCCAGTCGATAGAAACAACCAGCTCATCCTGACGTACTGCGGGAAATCTTTCCTTTTCCATAACCGCAAATAACCAGATCATCACCACGATTATCAACAGGAAGGTAATCATCATAGATTTCCTGTACCTGAAGAAGAAGTTCATTCCACCTTCATATCTGTCTTCAAGATTCCTGAAACTGATCCTTTTCACAAATCTGGTCAGGGCTCCTTCCTTTCCGTTTCTGTAAAGGAGATAATAGATTGTCGGAAGCATAGTAACTCCAACCATAAGCGATACTCCCTGCCCTATTACAATAGCTATTGCCTGGTCGTAAAAAAGGGCTCCCGATATTCCGCTGAGAAAGATAAGAGGCACAAATACAGCACATGTTACAAGAACCGATGAGATAAGCGGGGTTATTACCTCGTTTGTTCCTTTTACACATGCTTCAGTCAGTGTAAGTCCCCTGTCGACCCACTGGGTAATATTCTCAATTACCACTATTGAATTATCGATCATCATCCCTATACCCAAGATAAGACCTGCCAGTGAGATGATGTTTATTGAAAGGCCGACGAAGTAAAAGAAAAGAAGACTTATTATCAGTGTGGCTGGAATACTGAATCCTATGATAAGCGGTGATTTGCCATCTTTCAGGAAAAAGAACATAAGGAGGAATGCAAGGAAACCTCCAGCCAGGAGGCTCTGCTTCAGATTCGAGAGAGAATAATCGAGAAGTCTCGTCTGATCCTGCGAAATCTCAAATTCAAGCTGAGGATAATCTCTCCTGAAAATATCGAGTATCTCCGACATCTTTTCCTCCAGGGAAGCCATTTTAGCAGTTGACTCCTTGATTATTGCCAGCGAAATTGCCCGTTTACCGTTCGAATAATATTCACCGCGGGGTCTCTCCTCCCTGATTCCCACATCTGCTACATCTTTGATCTGCAGTATCCTGACTCCTTTTTTGATATAGATGTCTTTTACATCATCCAGCTCTTTAAGGTATGAGCTGAATTCAAGATTATAAAGATACTTTCCCTCCTTCACCAGGATACTCCCGATATTTATATTGTTTATCTGTACCGCTTCAGTAATATCATCAGCGGTAATTCCCAGGCTTCTCATTTTTCCTTCATCCGGACCGATATAAATTTCCCTCTTAATCTGTCCTGTTATATCAGCCATCCCTATTTCCGGCAGTTGTTCGATCCTTTTCTTGATCACCGTTTCCGCAAATTCGCTCAGCTCAATGAATTTCTCATTGTCAGGCAGCGTATCGGTAAGGGTAATGTTAAGCATAAAGACAGGTATATCAGTGGCACTTGCCTTTATGATCCTTGGTCGCTCAAGATCACGCGGAAGGTTGTTCATGGCACCGTCGACCTTTTCATTTACCTCCATAAAAGCCAGGTTAATATCATTACCGAATTTGAACGATAACCTTATCAGTGCACTGCCGTTACGTGATTCGGATTCAATCTTATCCAGACCCTGTACCTGAAGCAGGTTACGACGAAGAATCGACACAACCGTATTT
>Ga0315547_1001094_pt1 | contig 22637 bp, 16 predicted proteins | sample SalMarSW160240MG_2_FD_202542 | JGI IMG/M metagenome (GOLD analysis project Ga0315547, IMG submission 202542) | Salt marsh sediment microbial communities from the Plum Island Ecosystem LTER, Massachusetts, United States - Salt Marsh Sediment SW1601-240 ...
ATCCAGACTGTAAAAAGAGGAATGATGCCGAAAAAGCTGCATTAAAACGAGAGAAGACAAAAGAAGAAAACGAGAAGATGGCTAAAAATCTTTTCATTCTTGAAGAATTATATCCAAAATCCGGTGGATTGATTGAAATTTCAATTAATGAACTCCGAAAAAGAGGATTTGACTTCTTAGCTCCTTCAAGATTTGTTAAAACGGAAGTAAATGGCTTTAAATGCTATATTATCCATGGTTATGCCTATAGATATATTAAAGAGCATGATTCGATTATAATTTTTAAGAAAAATGAGTTACATAGAATTTGATCCGATTAATCCGGAAGTCTTCGAAAATTTTGTTTCGAAAAAACAAAAAAGAAGAAGGATAATTACTGGAATTGTATTAGTTGGGGTAGCATTAGTTGCAATTTATTTGATTAATAAGAATTCCCTTTATGAGGATGAAGAATAGGATAAAAGGAGTATTTATCACTATTTCAAATCACCAAAATCAACTGTTTTGGGCAATGATTATTTGCAATTATGTGGATAATTGCACAAAATTGTGAATAATTGTGGATTCGAGTTCCCAACTACATATTCATTTCAATTAATTAGTCGATCCTTAATAAGTTGATTTTTCGGTAAATTGAAAAATCAATGCAAGTTTTTTCTGTAGAAATATCTTTTCAAAAACAGGAAAAATTATTTCCTGCTCAATTACCCTGAGTAATCTTCTGAAATTAAAAGCAGCAGCGGATAAAATAGCATTCATATCATCCCCAATAGCCCCTTTCAGATAGTTCCTGGCCATTCCGCAGTCATCTTTTACATGCTCTATCACCGGTTCTATTGCTGCTCTGCTCTGACATTGTCTTCTTTTCTTTCTTCTCTGGTATTCATTGTTCTTAATGGGTGGTCCCGGTGAAACGATGTTTGTTTTTCCAATTCTTTTTTTACCTCTATAACCCCGATCAACTATTGCATTATTAAATTCTCTGCCGAGTATTTTTCTGCTGTGATTTAATGTCCCTTCAAGTGTTGTACTGTCATGCGGATTGCCTTTGTAATTTACTACCCCTACAATGATGTTGCTGCCCGGAAGCATGGCAAAAGATACTTTTGACCCATATTCATATTTCTTACTTGCTTTCCCTTTTGCAATACAAGCTGTATCAGGTTCATGTAAGCTATAAATCTTGTCTTTATCAAACCGTTCCTGGGCCAGGACTTTCTTGAAGAGTTCCAAATCGTTAAGGTACAGTTTAAGCCTTTCTTCTGATAATTTCCTTTCCAGCTCCCGGGTTAATCTCCCGGCAATTGTGCGTAGCTTTTTCTGAGCCTTTACTGCCTCTTTCCTTCGTTTTGGGTGGTGGGCAAAACGCTGTTTTAACAACAAATGCTTTGTTGTCCTTTTGTAACTCTGCCGCAAATCAATACCCTCTTTCCTTGCTATTTTATTGCTCTTCTCAATAATCTTGACATACAGCTTGGTATCGGTAGGATACGTGATATTCTTCTCCTGTGCTGTGGTATCTACTATTACATCTCTGCTCCTCAAATCTTTCTTAGGCTATAGCCTAACGGATAACTCCAGGATCTTTTCTACTCCTTTCTTTCCAATGCGCTTGCGAAAATGAACCAGATCGCTCGGATCACAGGGAAAGTTCCACTGAAATTCCGCCTCTCCACAAAAATATTGAAAATAGGGATCCCTAACCCATTCTGGCATAATGGTCTCATCACCAAGATTATACATCTGTTTTAACATCAGGAGCCCAGACATTAATCGCACCGGCTTTGAAGGTTGGCCGGTATAAGAATATAATCCACTAAACTCATCCTCCAGTTCTTTCCATGGGATCTTTTCTGCTAAAATTACTAATGGATTATCGGGATTTATAAATTCTTTTAGCAAGGGTTGGAATAATTTTTTCTGTTTTTGATCCGGTGATTTTCCTAACATTTTCTGCAAGATTTTTACCTAAATTGCGAAAAAACTTGCAATTTTAAACTATCTTTTATCTTAAGTTATTAACATTATATTGTTGATAACCAGATAGTTAAAATCTTATTAAGGATCGACTAATTACATTTTTTATCATTTACTGGAGATTTCGGTAAACAAAGCCACCTTTTCAGGACCAAAATGATCGTAGCTTCCGGTTTAAAGGGATCACCCTCCCCAGGTCGAAGATGAATCACCCCATAGATCAATTACCATGATTTAAAAGTTACTTTAGTTATATTGCAACTTATAAAATTCATAGGATTAATATTCAGAACTTAAACCTGCCAAAAGGTTAACATATGATTAAGAATCCTAAGAATATCTTTTGAATACCCATGAAAAACCGTTAAATGTAGCTGGAATTGAGAAGCAGACGAAAGAAGAACTTGATAGAACTACCAAAAAATACCCCTTCAAATAATTAATAACCCTGATGAATACTAAAAAGTATGAATGAACCTCCCCTGTAAAGGAAAACAAACAATGGGACGGTTTTGGTGTGTATACCCAACCCCGATTTACTTGACTTCGGCTGTTTAATGTTGTAACTTGTATTAGTTTAATGGGTAATTTACTTCAGCCGGTTTACAGATTCAATGGAAAGGGCAATCACTGAATGACCGTAAACTGCACTTTAAAATAAACCGTTATGCCATACTTTGGAATGGGATTCGGGCAAACGGAAATTCCTAAGCCCCAGCGCAGGAAATCCAGATTAATGAAATTAAAGCATTTCATTGACGAAAAGAACGTTAAGTACAAATCGGATATTTCCAGGGACGAGCCGGTGTTCTCGAAATGTTCCAGTTCCTTGAAGGCCATCCAGTTCAGAATGTCGTTTTCAACCAGGGCGCGGATATTATCTATGGCGGGATCATCATCCAGTTTCCGGTCCGCCTCAATCATTTTCCGGTAGGCGATCGTTCGGGCATTATAGACTAAGTGCGCCGTTTGAATAGCTTCATCACCGATATCGTCCCAGGAGATACCAGGATATTCGATACGAGGTCCTTTAGGACTTCTTTCGCTTTGCGGACTTTGGCCGCTTCCGTTTTCTTGAGCGTGATCTTTTCCCGGATTCAGCCTTTGATCCTCTTTTTTTTTGGAGTCCGTTTGGGTCGGACTCTTAGTTTCGGATCCGGCTATAGAGGGTGTCCCGGACTTCTTCATGCGGTTAGCCTTAATGGTTTTTTCATCCGTTACACACAGCAACTCAAAAAGGATCTTCCCATCGTATATTTCGGCATTGAATCGATTGACATTTCTCAGGTGTTTATGAAGCCGGTGTTTCGGAAGTAATTCCTGGAATAATGCATAATCCCGTTCGAAGGATTCGTCACCGGTCAGCTGCATGACCAGCTTATTCTTTCTTGAAAAATCCATTGCTTGAGTTTTAGCGTTTTATGTCGGATAAAATTGCATTACAAATTTTTCAATGTAAAGGACTAACCTGCATCCCGGGTACTTGTCCTTTATATCCGTAGTGCTTTTCCTTTTATTTACCGGCATGAAATTTTAATTAAAATCCGATATCATGGAAACGGTAAGGAAAATCGAAAAAATCATTGCCGAAAAAGGCACACCTGAAAAGGTCTATCTTGGAGACGAAGAATTGTTCGACAGCGTAAAAAATATCAAGGAACTGGAAGGAGTTCCGGTAAAGGTAAACGGGCTAAAATACAGGAACAAGAATGTTCTATTACAATATCCTGAGGGACCGGAAAGAATTACATCGTCGCGAAGAAGGGTAATTAAACCTAAATCCCAATCAATAAGAAAAGATAAATCACAGGTGGTAAAGAAAAAAGATGAAGCTTAAACAATAAGGAGAGATGAATTAAATTCATCTCTCCTTATTTCTTTAAAGATATTTTACCGGTCTAATGACCCACAATTAATTGAAGTACCTGAGTATCATCTCCTACAATAAAGTGAACAAAATAAACACCACTCTTGAATTGCCTGGTATTAATTCTAAATTGCAATTCTTTTGTTTTGGTTTCATAGATCAGTGCTTTCATGCTATTGTAGATCCTGACTTCATATTCCTCATAAACCAATTTTCCAGTTGATTCATGTTGATCTTTTTCTGCTGTAATCTCTACATAATCATCTGCCGGATTTGGTGACATGCTAAAATAATAACCACCACAGTTCCAATACGTGCCAAAATAATCTGAAAGAATTTGCACATCTGATCCACAATCTGGACAGCAAGTCTGGGCTTTCACAATAACATTTCCCCCGGGAGTTGAACCGGTATAGACAGAAATCATGTTTTGGTAGGTATAAGCTTTTGTCCACGCGGAAGGAATGGTCCAATTATAGCCGGATGTTGAACAACTGCTGTTATTATCAAGGTAAATATGATAGTATGTGTAAGGGCACAAGAGGAAGGTTCCGCCATAATTGGGTGCAGGTTCACCGGTTGAGTAATATACATCCAATTCGACATCGTTATAGTCTGGTCCTCCAGAAATAAAATCTTTACTTACTACAACGGGTCCACGTGACCCGCTGATTGTAAAAGTTATTTTAGCATTCCCAATATAATTGCAAACACTATGGAATATTGCGGTTGAACCGGTTCCTGAATATGAGCTTACCAAGTAACCGGGATTAACAGACCAGGTTACCCCATCACCTGGTGGGACGTTGTGGAGGGTGAAAGTAGAGTTTGAGGTGCAAACTAAAGATGGTCCTGAAATATATTGGCGTCTAATATTATCTAAGACATACACACCTGTACTAGTCGGATCCAACCAATCTTTAAGTCGCGAAGTTGACGATCCGCCTCCACTCCAGGATTTTGATATTTTTCCATAACATGAACCCTTATCGGAATCACATGGACCACAACTACTACAATCACTATAACTGTCTTGTCCTACAACTCTTTTATCAGAATTATACAAAGGAGAACCAGAACTACCATTTTGTGTTGTTCCAGTATCCCAATTATCAACACACCAAAATTTTCCTTCAGTATAAACCGGATCACTATCAATTGAAATCTTTCTAACATCACCAATAGGATGATGTATGCAAGCCATAGGTGCTGAAGGTGTAATAGTTCTTCTATCCCAACCATTCCAAACAGGATAATATGATATTGATGGCATCTCGCTTAATTCTAATAAAGTAAAATCAGTTCCCGCCCAAGTTGCTTTTAAATTTGAACCGGAAACGGTTTGTGAAATATAACCATCAGGTCCATCACAAGAAGGGCTTTCATAGTTAAAAACAAATACAGAATTATTTGCTACATATTCAGTCTTTATGCAATGATTTGCAGTTAAAAAATAAGCTTTATAGTCTTTACTGGTATTGTTAATCAAGGAACCTGAGCAGAGGCCATCATTGTGTACATAAATCCTGCAAACGGACCACTTTTCCGTTTGCCAATTATCTCCCGCGGGACAATTAATATCTACATTACACCATGCAGATTGACCATATTGGCCATCCTCTGAATTTAATTTATTTAATATCCCTTTATAATCATGTCCTACTCTGTTAATTATCAATTTTCCTGCCTTGGTAACTTCGGAAGGTTCATAATACTCAATTATGATTTCATCACCTTCAACAGGCTGAATTGCCAATATTTTACTCTGTTTATTGTTTTCTTCCGTAAAAGCACCAACTGTATGGGTTTCACTTTTGTTAGATATAAAAAGTTTTGCGCCAACCGGGAGAACATATTCACCAAAAGTTAGATTTAATGAATAAGCACCAGGTGATTTAATTCTTAATCTCCATAGCTTATCATTATTTGGCAATATTTCCAATAATCCTTCTTCTTTCACATCAATGTCAACATCAAATGCTCTTGCAAATCGTAAAGGCTTTTTGATTCTATTTTCCGGAAGTTTATCTTCTTCAATTAACTTATCAATATCAAACTCTTCCATTATAATAATTGGCAGATTATTGATATTTTCTAAATTAGAATATATCTCACTAGGAGGTGTTCCTTCTCTTGATATTTGCGCAATTGCAGATTCAGCAAAAAATAGGTTACCAACAAATCCAAGTAATAAAAAATTTATTGCTAAATTTCTCATTTCATTTTTATTTTTCAGTCAATTTTTTAAAAGTATCTCCATCATAATCAGGAAAGTAAGTATTCAAGTTTTCAATTGTTAAAATCATCTCTTGTTTATCTAATGATATATGAAAAGTTTTTTCAGGACACCATATTTCATACCTACCTCTGTATTGGATTTTAATACTATCGGACGGAAGAATAGTATAGGTATAAGCATGATAAGGTTCACCATATAGAGTATCAATTCTCCTGATAAGCGTATCGTTTATAAAAAGAATATCTTCATGGTTAATCATATTTACCCAGTCTCCAATTATTTCCTCCTTTTCTGTTTCCTTAAGCTTTATATTAGCTTCTTGGTCTTCCTTACAGCTAAAAGCCATAAGAGCAATTATTCCACATAGGAATAACATTCTAATTATTGTTTTCATGGTTTCTAATTTGTTAGACTTCTTCATTGATTTTTAACAAAAAAATTTCTGTTTATCATCAATATTCAACTTACTTGCCGGTTCAACAGACTCTTTCAAACAACTCAGTACTGTTTCCGCAAACATTACAGAAAACAAACAAAATAACTGAATCATATTCTTCATGACAGTCAATTTGAAGTTGTTGTTGAACTTGGAGCTAAATTTTCACCTTGCACTGCAGAATATCCTGTGCAGGACATAATTAATACAATCACGCGGCCTGTGAAAAGAATAATGTATGAAATACATAATTCTTACAATTTGCAATACGATGAAGAATTATTTTTTAGGTTGCTGCCATATATTAATTCCGAAAACACCCAAAAGGTCACCCATATACTTATATGTTGTACAACATGTTTCAATAATTTAGATCTGGTCTAAAGAATCCTGATTCCAGATGTATCACAAACGGTAATGAAACAACCCTGATGTGATTCAGGCATTTATCCCAATAACCTCAAGAAATATAAGTGAATACAGTTAGTGAAAAACCTTGAAAAGCAAAAGCACATTAAATTTACGAATTTCCATAGAAAAATCCCAGAAAACTCAGGGATTTTTCGTTGAAACCTAATTATTAACCGTCGAGAGAGGGCAGTCGCTTATGCTGTTTGTACTCTGGATCCGGGAACTTCAATATACGTATATGCGCTGGACCCGGTTTTCTTTATCTTAAAGGAGATCCTGCTGCCGGCATTGGCGGTCCAGGTTGCTCCTCCTTCAAGCAGGAAGTCGTTCGCATCGGTTATGGTGGAAGGATAAGTGCCTCCGGATCCCAGGATATCGACCACCCTTCCGATGTCACTGTCGCTGACGCTCGTAAATCCGGTAATAGTTGCTGCGGATGATGTGACGTCTGTAAGCTGGTACTGATGATTTGAGGTCAATGTAATCGTTGTTGCATCTGCAGGAACCGTATCGGGTGCCTGGGTAGCCAACGTTCCCGTATACCGGGAGAAGATGTACCTGGATTCGTTGCTGAAGGTCAGCGTAAAGCCCGTGTACTCTTTTGTTGCCCCGCCATCGAAACTTACCAGTTTCATCGGTTTACATCCGGTACTGGCCTTCTATCCCAGGATTAAGAAAATCTATTCTAAAATCTGGATTGTTCTTGTTAGAGAACAAGAAAAATAGCGTATTAAACTTTTCGAAAAATTAATAATACCTGTTGCTAAAACGGTCAATAAAATTAATAGGTTCGTCACGGTTTTTGCAAACTGCTCCTGCTTTCTTGACAGATAAGTAAAACAATATAAACCCGGATACCCGCTACTGCTCCCAATAAAACTTGTGTATCCTGACTCACAACTGGTTTCAATGTAAGTTTGTATCGCGACACTGCGCCAGTGCCCCTTTTAAAGTCTCTGCCTCATGACTCAATACCAAATACTTAATAATCTTGTACCGCGACACTCGTATACGCCCGGTAATTTGTACCCGGACTGCAAAAACACGCGCCGTACCAGGGAATAATAGATGATTGTAGTCCGTTTTTTCGATTGACCAAACAATACTCCCCCAAACAATTCAAAATACTAACCTCCCCTGTAACAGGAAACAAACAAAGGGACGTTTTTCAACTTTATTAGTAGTGCTTATACACCTGACTCATAATCAGGGGGGTCATTTTATCCGTTTTTTCCAGTATATTCAGTAGAATGAATATAATGGTGACAATAGCTGTTAATATCAGATAAGTTAGTATCATGATAAGGTTGTTTAAGTTAATATAAGTAAGTTGGAATATGCTACCCAGAAATCCAGATTGGAGAGTTGGGGTTACGATAGATAAGAAGTTATTTGCATTTCATGCAGTTGTCTAGGGTATTGCAATGAATGCAACATTAATGCAACTATGCTAAATGCTTGATTTTGAATAGATATTGTTGTAAATTGTACTATAATTAATCTTGTGAGTGATAGACTGCAATTATGTATTTATACTTAATTCAAAGGAGATTGAAAAAATGAGCTACAAACCAATCGTGATAAGTTTATGCTTGGGTGTATTGACATTATCACTCGGAATACCTGCGTATTCTCAATGGACTACTTCTGTCTCGAAAGATGAAATGACTGGGGAACGAAGTTGCTATGCTCACTCTCAAGCTGTAGGAGCAACGGAGAAAATGAGCTTCCCTTATGGTGACACTAAGGCATGGCTTGGAATAGGATGTGATGGTGAGAGTGAATGGGTCTATATTGGATTTAGTGAATCCCCTAATCTGACTGGCACCTCTACTGAGGATGGATATGATCGGATTAGAACACGAATTAAGTGGGATGATCAAATCGAGAATGTAACGTTAACACAAACATGGGGGGCGAAATTTATTCACTTTACTGATGACAAGACAGCTATACTTAAAATTGCTCAATCAAATACTGTTTTGCTTGAATTAGATTGGTACGGTGAGGGAAAGACTTACTTCCGTTTCTCCCTAAAAGGTTCTTCTGCTGCAGTAAGTAAGATGCGCAGCGCCTGCGGTATGAACTAATCTCTTTTACCAAACTGAAACCCTATTTGTTTTACTTCCTGATTATCAAAATATTACAATGTCAGCACATTTAGCAACATGCCGTATAAGGCTGATTTTAAGCGTTTTAAGCGACTTTCGTGTTTGTCTAAGGGTGGTATTAACGAAGGGTAGATCGTTGCTTAGAAGGGCTGTAAATGTACTTAAATCAAGTGTTTAGATGTCTCCATTCTAATTGTGCATTGAAATATTGATATCAAATTGCTAACGGTTCGTAAATATAAGTAGGCCGGGGTTTCGGGCCAATTACTTTTCAAACAGTTACAATTTTCTTTTTGTGTATTCACTTTAAATTTAGCACTTTCCCCAGTTACCTATATTTGCAACAGTTAATTTAAATTTCCAATTTTATCCCATAAAGGATCTTTTGATTTACTTAAATCATTTAATAACTGTAAAACCCTTTTACGATTATAGGTTTTAGCTTTGTATCTATTATTATCGTGAGATTGTGCAATAATTTTTTCTTTTACTAGTATTTTTAGAATTGCTGATACCAATTCCTTATCTTCTCTATTGCCATAACTGCTACATAATTCATATTCAGTTTTTTCAATATTTAATATAAATATTTTCCTAATTAAAGAAATTAAAATCATTTGTGAAGGTTTAATATTAAAACGTCTATCTGATTTATTCAATGTATCAGATTCAAATATCTCAATCTCTGAATCAATAATAAATGGGGGTATTTCTTTAAAAGATGATATTCCATATATTTTATTAATTAAACATTCTTTAAATGTAATTTTAGTAAAACTATAATTTGAAATATCAATATTATTTATAATGGAGTCTTTTATTAACACATTGTCTATTAAGCAATTTGAAAAGTTCAAGAAACTAATATTCGTATTAGCTAAAATGATCCCATCTAAATCTATTTTGTGTCCATATTCTACTAAACAGGCAAAAATATCTCCAATAATTATTCTATTTACATTCTTATAAATTGCCTTCTTCAGGTAATCAATAAATGTATTTGCACTTTTATCTATACTCATTTTTCTTGCAACAATTTCAATACCTGTTTTTTGAAGAGGATTAATCCAATTTTGGTCTAAAATAGAAGTATCACTTGTATATACTAATTCAATTAAATGATCAGCTCGTAAACCATCCAATATGTAATAATCAATAAACTGTCTATCTGTACTTTCTGATGTAATCCGACTTAATGCAGGTAATCTTTGTAACATGACAGCAGATTCATCTACTGGTGCAGTTCCAACTACTTTTTCAAAAGCCTTATTTATCTCACGAATGGTAATAGGTCCAGTATCATTCTTTTTAGTTCTAGTAAATGATGCAATTTTAATTAGTATTTTATAAACAGTTGCATGATGTAAAGCTGGAGATATTCTAGCCTCTCTTTTGCACATATTTTCAATCAAGGTGTTCCAAAAATCTATTGCACTCTGAGTATCAATGAATATACTTTCCAGTTCTGATGTGCTAATCGTATTAATTATTTGACATATTAGTGGTCGTCTTGGCAACCAAATTGGTAAATCTATGGTTAGTGAAATATTCATTAAATAATTCTTCATTTCCTCCTCAGAGAATTCATCTTTACATTTTAATATTTTTGTTTCACTTTTATCGAGTCCAAGAACCTCAAACATTTCACTCTCTGAATTAAAATAATGTTCTCTGCCAGTTATTAAAATTGGACTTTTAGTATTTATAATTAAATCTTTAACGGCATGTAAAGAACTTGCTCGAATTTGTTTAAGTTTTGAGGAATCATCGCTCCAAATTTGAGCACCTATTTCGTCGAAACCATCGAGTAAAAAAATAAATCTGTCTGAATCAAGAATCTTGACCAATGAATCTGCCATGTTTGACAAACCTAAAGCGCCTATATGTCTTCTTATTATTTCTTCGCCTCTCTGAGTTCCCCAATGTTCTTTTAAGTTTATAGCAATTGGATATAGGATTTTATTTGTAGTACGTGAAGACAATATTTGAAAAAGCTCTCTTATGCATCGACTTTTACCAGTCCCATAATTGCCTAATAGAATAATACGCTTTCCTTCATTTAGACAATTTGAAATATCTTTTATTTTTATCTCTTTTGATGTTTTTAATTCCTCATAAAAAACAGGTGTGTATTTAAATTTGTCGGGTTCACCAGATAGAGGATTAACTGAGCTACCAAATATCTTGCTATTTCTAATAAACGCATAAGTAGGATAGTCAAAAAATCTTTTTGAAAAAGATACATAAGATAACACTTCAATTTTAGCACCTTGCCCTGTTGTTACCATAGAATTAGTTGGCTCTTCATTCATAACAAGAAAAAATTCAGGAAATATATCCTCTGAAAACAAATAGTGTCTACATGATCCAAATTTTGCGATATCAGTTCTGACTTTATCCAAGGTCATTTCTTCAGTCGTTTCAACAATTATCCAATGACTTTCAGAAGGTTTTAGGACACAATCAAATTTTACACCATTAATGGTTTCACTAGTTGCAGGACAGTTCCAAATAAAACTAGAAATGGTTTTAACGTTTTGCTCTAATAGCTTCCAAGTGATCATTTCTTTAAATTTATTGTTGCCAACTTACATATTAAATTCACCTTATAACTGAAAAGGAGAATTTAATAAACATATGTAAGATGGATAAATTTACTTTTTACGGTTCAGTTGGTGTATTTGGCTACTATAAAATTAATGTATTCCTATTACAAGTACAAGTTAACGTGACTTGAATTTCCTTAATAACTTTATCTTAAGCATCCAATCAACCAGTTTTATATACTTTTTTGCAGCCAGAGCACTTTCATTTCTATATTTGTCTAATTCTTTGTCGTCAAATTTATTCTTTGTCCTTTTAGTGGTTAAATTTGAATATACGATGGCCTTAATAACGTCTGTTTTACTTGTGCAAGGTTTTAAATATTACCTTTAAATATGCTTTGCCTTTGCAGACTTGAGATTATCTTCTAAGATTCCAAATTTTGTGTTCAAATATAGCGAATGAAAATCCTCACTTAGACTTAAAATTAGTGGCTTTGTGGACAAGTAATTCTGAATGTTGTCTATATCTAAATCTATATCTAAATCTTTTTGTTTGGTGGTTGTTATTTGAGGATAGGTGAGTGACAAAATTTCCCATGAAAGTGGATTTGTCAATAAAATTCGTTTAGTTAAATTAGGGCAAAGGCCCGTTTTTCCACTTGACTTAACTGGAATAACAATATTTGCAATTGATCCTATGAATAATGGGTCAGTATAACTGGTTGAACAAGTTGAAAAAAATCGAATTCCGTCCACATCTTCAGTAGAAACAACCCATTGTAATAAGAGTTGTGGAATGATATACTCAGCCTTAAATGGTGAGTTTTTATACCTAGTAATTATTGAAACAGCTGCTTGAAGCGGCCAAGTAATAAGGTATTTTAACAAAAAATCGCCATTTTCTGAATTTAATTCATTCCCATCTTCAGAAAAACCAACATTCTCAATGGCTTGATTTGTTTGATGTAAAAGAAGAAAACGAAATTCTCCTTCTTTTAAGTCAAATCTTGAAAATTGGAGTTTGTTAAATTCAGGCCGACCAAGTTCTTCCCAACAGAGATAAGTTGAATTGGATAGATATAAACAAGGAAGACCAGGTATACTATATCTTTGTGTAGAAACTAAATGTCTCATTTCAAACGGAATATGAAACATTTCCTCCCTTGTATATAATCTTGATCCACCAATTCGCGCTCTATAGAATTCCTCAGATTCATAATCTTTTGATTTCCTTTCGATCCAAAGGTCATCCTTAATTTGATTAATTCCCAATTTAAGTTCATTATATGCGGCAACTGTAAACCCCTTGAAGTAAAGGTCAACAGTTTTTAGAATTGACTGGCATAAAATACTAATCGACTGCTTTTTGTCATTTATTAGTTTATTTAGTTCACCAGTAAACTCATCAATAGTATTCAAAAAATTATTAAAAAGAGACGTAAGAAAAGTCAAAAACTCCTCATCTCCTCTTTCTTTGGGCAAAAAAAATACGTCTTTTGTAAATACATCTCTGTTTGTCATCTTAATTCTAGCGCAAATTGGTTTTAGACGTAATAGTTGTTTGGTTTACTCTAATAAAATTACGGTAAGTCAACAATAAATCCAAGCCAAATTGACTTTAATTACCTTAATCTCTTTCTCTTAAGCCTCCATTTAACCAGTTTTAAAAGATTTTCAAAAGGAAACGGAATAAAGTGCAAATACCGGTGTTAGTGAGCACCTAATATCGGATCAAACTGAGCATATGATTCCGGAAATGGCTGAGCACATCAAACCGGAACGTAAACATCACAATATCAAAACACAACGATTATATGATTTAATTACAAACAGACTGCTCACCTTAAACCGGAATAGGGTGCTCACTAGTACCGGATTTTCCAACAAAAACGTCCGATTATTTACAGGTATAATTATAATACTACCCTGAATTAAGACCACTGGTTAAGTTTATATTTGATAACTTTAAACCAGTGAATTATGAAATCAAAAAGACAAAAACATTCAGGTGCCTTTAAGGCCAAAGTTGCTATCGAAGCGTTACAGGAACGCGAGAGCTTAAGTGAACTTTCCAAAAAGTATGGAATACATCCCAACATGATAACCCGTTGGAAGAAAGAATTTCTGGAAAGAGCTCCACAATTATTTGAAAAGACACAGCCGGCTGAAAAAGATGATAAGGATATTGAGAAGTTGTTTGCCAAAATCGGACAATTAGAGATGGAGCGTGATTATTTAAAAAAAAACTTAAAGAAACTGGGTCTGTGAGTGACCGGCACCAGATGGTTAATCGAGAAGAGAAGTTGAGTATCCGTTGTCAATGCGACCTGGTCAGTATAAGCAGGGGTAGTTTTTACTATCAGCCTCTTGGTGAGACTGAAGAGAACCTGAAGGTCATGCGGCTGATGGATGAGCATTATCTGAAGCACCCTACAGAAGGAGTCCTTCGTATTCGTGATTTTCTTCTGGCTCTTGGTATTGTGGCTAATCATAAGCGTGTTCGAAGGTTATTGAGGCTGATGGGCTTAATGGCCACCTACCCCAAGAAGAACCTGAGTCGGCTTGGTCAGGCAAAATATATCAGACCATATTTGTTGAAGGATCTTAAAATTACCAGACCAAATCAGGTATGGGCTATTGACATCACCTACATCCCAATGCCAAAGGGTTTTCTTTATCTGACAGCGATTATAGACGTTTACAGCCGTTATGTGGTCGGCTGGGGCATATCCAACACGCTGGATGCTTCCTGCAGTCTGAATGTCACAAAAGAGGCTATTGAACGGTATGGAAAGCCCGAGATTATAAATTCGGACCAGGGAAGTCAGTTTACCTGTCATGAATGGATTGAATTTTTGGAAAAAGAAGAAATAAAGATCAGCATGGACGGTAAAGGCAGAGCTATTGATAACATCTTTATAGAGAGATTCTGGCGATCAGTCAAGTATGATTATGTTTATATCAAAGTCCCATCTGACGGTCTTGAACTTTATCATGGTCTGAAGGAGTACATGTATTACTACAATAATGAACTTTGTCATCAGGGAATCGATCATCAGATACCGGCAAACAGATATTATCAGGCAGCATAATGATTTTTCTTTCTAAATACCAAGATAACCAGCCTTCAGAACCTGTCAAAATCAAGACAAGTCCTTTCAGGAATCTTGACAGAACCTGCAATCTGATTGAAGAAGTATTTACAAGAGAAAAATCATCAGAAAAGAAAACTTATATTTGGAAACCTGTGGTCTAAGAATGGGTAGTAGTTAATAATATTGGAGGAGGATCCACAGGGAAGACCAAGATATCGAGCAAAGCAATTATTTGAGGAGTATTATTTGCTTAATTAGGAAATTGAACATTTATTGTGTACAAATTGTGCACACAAAAATCTAAGTTTAATGCAAAACCGCTGGATATTTACAAAAAGAAAAATCTCAACTCTCGCATTGAAATAGATAATAGAAATCCTCTTAACCCGCATTATTCACGCAAAAACGCAGTGCATTGCATGAATGTGTGATGGATAGAGGGAAGCAATGCGGGAAACCCCGACAAGAAAATACCCAAATTTGAGGATTGGAATGAACTCAAATTTGAGGTATTTCTTCGTCGTCAGGATTATTTATGAATAATCCGGGTTAATATTCCAACCAAAATAACATATTAGCTGTCCAGCTAATTATATTGTCAAATAATTCTCTCACAAATAATTAATAAACTGGGTCAATACACAAAAGTTTGATTAAAATCCTAAGATTTTTATAACTTTAACAGACCTCATAAATCGCACGGAGGATTAACGCCTTATGAAGTTTTTAGAGCAAAAATGAACATTGAAATCCAAAGTCAACCGTAGTCCGAAGTATAACAATCTTTTAATGAGCAATTTTTTTATGGATATTGCCTTATATAAAACGCATTGTGCTATTGAGCTGCCAGCGCATTAATAATTTAAATTATATTAACAAAAAAATTAAAAAAACTTTGAACACACTACTAAAATGTCTGATCGGACTCTGCCTCCTTTCACTGTCATCCAATATTTTAGCACAACAGGAGAAAGTGATTATCAAAGAGGAGATCCGGAAAATCCCGACTTATGAAACTGGAGACCCTGACGTAAATCCCAGGTTTTATGAAGGGCGCATCACCCAGGGTGCTCAGGGGCGTGTTTACCCCTATCCTATGTATGATGTACTGACAAATAATAAGGTGGAGAAAGAATACACCCTGATCACCCTTGAAAACAGGTATGTTGAGATTACTGTCCTGCCTGAATTGGGAGGCAGATTATATACGGCAGTTGACAAAACAAACAATTATGATTATTTCTATCGAAACAGAGTGATAAAGCCATCTCTTATAGGAACCCTTGGTGCTTGGATCTCCGGGGGTGTTGAATGGAATTTCCCTCATCACCACAAGGCAAATTCCATGCTGCCCGCAAATTATTTGTTGAAAGAAAATGAAGACGGGAGTGCCACAATTTGGATATCAGAATTTGATAAAAGGCACCGGTTCAGGTTTACAATGAGCATGACATTATACCCGGATAAATCCTATTTGGAAGTAAAAATCAATCCTTATAATCCGAACCCGCTTGTACACTCCTTCCTGTACTGGGCAAATCCTGCCGTTCATGTAGATTCTTCATATCAGGTAATTTTCCCTCCCAATGTGCAGTATGTAGTAAATCATGGGAAAAATGATTTTTCAGAATGGCCGGTATCACAGGGTTTTTACGGGAGAAGGGACTGGAAAGGCACCAATATTAGCCAGTGGAAAAATATACCTGTCCCGGTTTCTTTCTTCGCATGGAATTACGAGACCGACTATTTTGGAGGATACAATCATTCTGAGGATGCTGGAGTTGCATATGTGACCAATCATCACCTGGTGCCGGGCATGAAGTATTTCACCTGGGGTAATGGTCCCAGAGGCCAAATGGAGGATGAGAAGTTAACCGATGAAGATGGTCCCTATATTGAATTGATGGCAGGGGCATTTTCTGACAACCAACCTGATTATAGCTGGATCAAACCTTATGAATCAAAATTTGTAACACAGTACTGGTATCCAATTCGCAACCTGAATGGTATGCAATACGCCAATCTAAACGGGGCTATGAATATACTGGTGGATGGTCTGGAGGTGCAGGTCAAGGTGATTACTACGTCACGGTTTGATGATGCTTATTTGAATTTAATGTATGATGGAAATGAAATCGCTCATAAAACCATCCTGATTGCACCTGATGCTCCCTATGCTTTCACCATAACCCATTCAGCCAACGTGGATAAAACCAAACTCCGGGTCTCGCTGAAAGATAAGGATGGCAGGATCCTGCTTCAGTATCAGCCAATAAATTACCCAAGGATAGATCAACCAGCAACAGTCTTACCCCCGTCAAAGCCTGAAGAAATAGAAACTGTAGAGGAACTCTATGTGGAAGGATTGAGACTCGACCAGTTTTATAACGGAAGAATTGATGCTGATCTTTATTACCAGGAAGCACTCCGGCGAGATTCTAGTAACTCCCAGGTTAATATCCAACTGGGTATCCTAGATTGTAAGGGATTCAGCTGGAAGAAAGCAGAAGAACATTTATCTAAAGCAGTCGGCCGATTGGCGAATAATTATGTGCATCCCCAAAATGCCGAACCATACTACTATCTGGCAGTTGCCCAACAGGCACTAGGTAAGGATAAAGAAGCCTACGATAACTATTATAAGGCATGCTGGGATATTCACTATAAAGCCCCCGCATATTTCGCCCTTGCCAATATGGATTGCAAGGAGGGCCATTATACACAGGCACTGGAGCACATAAATCAATCCGTGAATTATAACCATTATAACCGTGTGGGTTCTTGTCTGATGGCTTATATCTCAAGGAAACTTGAAAGGCCTCAGTATGCCAGAGAAGCTATGAAAGAACTTTTAATTGAAATTCCCCTTGATTTCCTGGCGATAAATGAGCTCATCAATGCTTACAGGGAGTTAAATGAATCTTCTGCCGCCACTGAATCCCTGCTCTTACTCGACAAACTGATAGGTAACAAGCATGAGGAATACCTGGAAATAGCTTCATTTTATATGAATTGCGGGGCATGGAATGAAACCATTGACCTACTCTCAAGGATAGATATAACAAGCAATCCAGAGGGATCCACTTATCCCATGATTTATTATTACTTGGGATACTGTTTCGACAAGATCGGTGAAACAGAAAAATCACTCGAATATTACGAGCTTGCCTCTACCCAGCCTGCTCGTCTCTGCTTCCCATTCAGAGCAGAATCTTTAGAAGTTTTAAAGCACGTTTATACGAAACATCCTGAGGATGCTCAATGTACTTACTATATCGGGAATCTATTATATGATTCACAACCAGATGCCGCAATGGAATGGTGGGAAAAATCAGTCATGGCTGAAAATCCTCCGTACAACGTATTCCGTAACCTGGCGATAGGATACAGCCAGATAGATAGAGATTATACAAAAGCAACAGCTTCATTGGAGAAAGCTATTGAGCTGAATAACAAGGACCCCCGCTTATTCTATGAGATTGATGTGTTGTATGAAACCAACAAAACAGATATCTCCAAACGCCTAGAACTACTTGAGAAAAACAAGGAGATTATTGAAATACGTACTGATGCCATATCCAGGCTTGTTAAAGCATATATCCAGGATGGGCAGTTTGATAAGGCCATCAATGATCTAAACAGCCATCATTTTTCTCGATGGGAAGGGGGAAGTCTTGTTCGCGAATATTATGAAGATGCACACCTGCTCAATGGAATCGCTATGTACGATAAAAAGCAATATGATAAAGCTTTGGATTATTTCCTAAAAGCAAATGAATACCCTAGTAATCTGGAAATGGGCCGACCGGAGTGGACAGAAAGATTTGCCCAGACATTTTTCTATATAGGACTTACATACGAGGCACTTAACATGAAGAAGAAGGCAGATGAGTATTTTCAGAAGGCCGTTGAACATATTCTGGATGATACGCCTTATCTATATTACCAGGGACTCGCCTTCCAAAAGCTAAACCAGAAGGAAGAAAGCCGGAAAGTCTGGAAAGTCCTTCAGGAATATTCACAGCAGGAAGAAGAGATAGATTTTTTCTCAAAATTTGCTGAGAAGGAAATATCCGATCTGAGATATGCGCAGCGTAGCTATATAAGCGGTTTGGCAGAATTGTCTGCTAATAATAAGGAAGAGGCTAAAAATTATTTTACCAGGGCCCTGGATTTTAATCCTTATCACTATTGGGCAAAATCAGGTCTGAAGCATTTGATAGATCTATAAATCAATGAAGTTTGGATATGTTATGGGAGTACATTAATTTTATTGTAAACAAATGCACCTACCGAACCGTAAAAGGTAAATTTAGCCAGCACACTAATGTTTGATAGATTCACTTTTTCAGTCATATGGTGAATTTATAAGTAAATTGTGTGTCAAAAACGAATAAGACAACATGAAAAGTGAAAGAATTACAATCATTAGTTTTATAATACTGATCCAATTAAGCTGTACAAAGGATCACTCATTTCAGATCCTCGATAATAGCAGTTTTAGTTATTATATTGAAAACTTTAACCTGAAGGATAATGAACTTTATATACAGCAAGTGCCTAATGAATCAGCCTTACTATTTCTTTCTGAAAATATACCCCTGATTGAAGTACCGGACAAAGATATTGAAAAAACTTACTATTTCCGTTGGTGGACCTATAGAAAGCATTTGAAAAAAACTAACGATGGATTTGTAATAACAGAGTTTCTGCCCGAAGTACCCTGGGCAGGAAAGCACAACACCATTAATTGTTCAGCTGGACACCATATCTATGAAGGTAGGTGGCTAAGGAATCCGGAATTTGTGCTTGACTACATTGACTTTTGGTTAAATAAATCCGATGATGGAATCCGTCGATATAGTTTTTGGGCAGCTGATGCTGCACTTGCTTTTCATAAAATACATCGAAATGATTCAATACTATCTAATCAATTACCATTATTGATAAACAATTACAATGAATGGGAAAAGATAAGACGAGATTCTTCTAAAATTTTGTTTTGGCAGATAGATGATAGAGATGGTATGGAAGTCTCTGTTAGTGGCCGCATATTAAATAATGGAATTCCCATTAGCGGAATGGCAGCTATACGGCCAACCATTAATAGTTATCAGTATGGTGATGCTAAAGCAATTGCAACTATGGCAAATTTGACAAATAATCAACAAATTGCCAGTGAATATTATTCTAAGGCCAAACTAATAAAGCAAAAAGTACAAAATCGTCTCTGGAATGAAGATCTCGAATTCTTCACTGTTCTCCCAAAAAATTATTCTGATACCACAAGACCTATCAATGTTAGGGAACTTATTGGATACATACCCTGGTATTTTAATCTACCTGATGATAATCCCAAATACGCTTTTGCCTGGAACAAAGTGATGGATACAACAGGGTTTTACGCACCATATGGATTGACCACATGCGAACGTTTGCATCCTTTCTTCGAGATAAACTATACTGGGCATGAGTGTAAATGGAATGGTCCATCCTGGCCTTTTGCAACTACTCAAACACTTAAAAGTATGTCAAACCTGTTAAATAATTATTCAAATCACGGGGGTATTTCAAAGGATGATTACTTTATACTATTATTACAGTATGCAAAAAGTCATTCAATAGTTGATGAAGAGGGAGATAGCCAAAAATGGATCGATGAAAATCTTAATCCTTTTACAGGAGATTGGATTTCAAGAACCAGACTTAAAACATGGGACAATGGAACATGGTCGGAAGGTAAAGGTGGAATAGAAAGAGGCAAAGACTATAATCATTCTGGATTTTGTGATTTGGTTATTTCAGATCTTTTAGGACTTAAACCCAGAATGGATAATATTGTTGAAGTAAATCCCCTCATTCCGGATAATTGGGATTGGTTTTGTCTGGACAAAGTAATTTATCATGGTAGGGAACTTACCATTGTATGGGATAAAACCGGTGATAAATATAAAAGAGGAAAGGGCTTATTGATTTTTGTCGATGGGATATTAAAAGCAAAAGCTAATCGAATAGAACTGGTATCGTTTAAATTATAAATATTAACGAAAGCATAATCGAGTAGGCGCCTTATCACGGTGAAGCATGACCAGTGCACCTCTCACACTACAGTAGGTATGGATCTCATATACGGCAGTTCGCCAAACAATACAGAATCTCTTTTCACCGATTTTGCTTTGCCCTTATTCGCAAAACCATTGGCTCATCTTGGGAATCGGTCATTTATTAATTCAGCTTAAAGTGAACCATATTCTCCGGTTAAGAATGAACCACAATTTTTCAACAAAGAAAATCCATTTGTGTTGGATTAAGTATTTATATTACAACGAAATGGATAGGTTTGATTATGTCAAAGAAGGGTACTCATTTTATTCCGGAATTGATGGCTCAGCATCACTGAAATTACCAATAAAGGGCTGAAATAAATTTTTCTTTTTTTGGTTTGGTGATTTTCCTAACATTTTCTGCAAGGTTTTTACCTAAATTGCGAGAAAACTTGAAAACGAGTTTTTCAATAATTCATATGAAATTATTTCTTAAGACCGTTAAGAAAACCTGTATATACTTTTTTCTTTTGATAATTATCATCAAATAGCAAAGGCCAGTCACGTGGGACAAACCCACTAATCCAACTATGTGCATCACTTAAGCCCCATACAGTTATTCCGTATCGTTGGTCAGCAGGAACAGATCTTTTGTACGCCTGTGCAATAAACTGATATTTGTCTGATTGTTTTTTCTGCAATTCTTCTGTAAAAAAACCAAACTCGTATCCTTTTTCCAATCAGAAACCAGGATGCTCACTTCTGATATGTGAACCAATAAACCGGTAGCTGCAAGTTGTCGCATTCCACTTTCAATTTCATTATTGCTAGCAGATATACCTATGTGCATCTGCATGCCCAATCCCTGAATAGGGATATTTCTTTTTTTAAATTCTTCGGCCATATTTACAACAGCATCTATTTTTTTCTGTTTTTTCGAATACTTCAAATCAAAATCATTGCAAAAAAGTAAGGCTTCAGGGTCTGCTTCATGGGCATATTGAAAGGCCCGGGCAATAAAGTCTTTACCGAGATTCCTTTAAAATCAGAAGCTATTCCATTTTTTTGTAATCCAGTTTGCTGGTTTCTATTCACATATTTTTATTTCTTCAGAAGGGATGGCATGGTATTGCTTCATTGTCAATGTAAGAAAGCATCCCTGATCACCACCGATTGGCATAATTCCGGGGCTGATGGTGGATAGTATAAATTATTTGAAGACCGGATGTAATATTCAATATCACCCTTCATTTCATCAGGCGAGAGGATTACCTTATATACACCCCGTTCCAGGTGTTCCATTTGTTTTTCCTGGAAGCGCTTCTCACCCAGTTTCCGGAAATAAAGCACTGGTTCACCCGGATCTCCAGTTACAATGCATTTCAAACTGAGATCTTCGTCTGCATTTAATACAGAACGTACCGTAGGCATAAATATCCGGGAAGTATTCAGGTCCTTTTTCAATGGCCAGCAGTTTTCCGGCAATTTTTCACCTATTTTGCTCGCGATTATTCCTGCTGGCTGATCAAAATATAAATAAGCCACGTGCTGGTTGAGATTGGCCAGAGTTCCCATGGCACCTTTAGTTGTAATGGTTTTAAGCAAGTAAAGATTCATCTCCTCAAAATCGTTCACAAGCTGCACCCTGAGCGGAATCCACTTTTTCTCAATGAGAGCCAGTTTATCGGCAGTTTTATCCATCTCCTCTTCGAGGCGTTTGATCTTCCCAAGAGTGCAGGAGAATTTCCCGATGGCCCGATGGTACTTTAGGGTGTTCAGCCAGTAATCGAACCGGGCAATATTTCCTTTGCCTACAATTTTAGGGTGGTATTCCTCCAGGTGATCAATGAATTCGTAACTACTTTTTCGCTGCTCCCATGTTAGAGTATCCTTGATGATCCCACCCGGACC
>Ga0315547_1001095_pt1 | contig 22631 bp, 23 predicted proteins | sample SalMarSW160240MG_2_FD_202542 | JGI IMG/M metagenome (GOLD analysis project Ga0315547, IMG submission 202542) | Salt marsh sediment microbial communities from the Plum Island Ecosystem LTER, Massachusetts, United States - Salt Marsh Sediment SW1601-240 ...
GCTCACGCTCGTGCTCCAGCACCATCCGCACCGCCCGCTCCCGCACCTCTGGGGAATACCTACTTGTTCTTGTCATGACTCCATCCTCTCAAGCTTTGAACTCTCCGGCAATCCCGGGGCGGTTCACGCGATGGTATTCTGGATGGATTGAGTTGGCTCAAGTCCCAAGCCGACGCCGACACCGAAGCCACAGTTATTGTCTACTACTCTGGTCATGGATTGGTGCGCCAAACTACTGGTCAGTACTATTTGCTTCCTCATGATGTTGAACCTTCTGATATTCCCGGTTCTGCGCTTGCCGCTAGAGCTTTCATTGTCAACCTGCGAGAAATCATGGCTCGACGGCTATTGGTCTTCATAGATAGTTGCTATGCTGAAGGTATGGCTACAGCTAAAGATACGTCTGTGTTAGAGCTTCCCCCTGACTTTGTACAAGCCGCCTTACCTAAGAGCCTGGTGGACGACCTTAAACAAGGAGAGGGACGTGCAGTTTTTACCTCGTCACGTAGCAAGCAACTTTCATGGATCCGACCTGATGGCACAATGAGCATTTACACTTATCACCTGATTGAGGCACTACAAGGAGCGGGCAATCACCCTGGCGACACTGTTGTGCGCCTCTCTAATCTGATGAACCACTTATCTCAAGCCGTGCCTGTCAATGCTCGTAAATTATATCAAGCAGAGCAAATACCTTTCTTTGACACCGCGACTGAGGATTTTCCCGTGGCAAGATTACGTGGAGGCAAAGGTTTGCCTTCCGAGGGGTGGGAAGCAGTGCGGCAGGAAGCATTGGAGAGAATTAATCACCTTACAATAAACATAGACCAACATAGCGGTGGGGTCTATTTTGAAGGCCAAGGCTCGGTTCATATCAATGGCGATGTAGTAGGTCGTGGACAAACCAAAAGGCATTAAGCTTGTTGAGGTAGCCCCATCGTTGCCCGGTGTTTGTCAATGCAAAACTATGTGAGAAGGATACTATGGGTAATGAGGCCACAAGCAACATGGGTAAGAAAGCTGAGGAAAACGAGTCTGTAGTAATTAATGCATCCGATGAGAACAGTAGTGGGATTTTGCCCCCTCCTATCTCCGAAGATGGGCTAATGAAGCAGATCGAGGATAAGGACACAGCCCGCATTGTGGCACAGTTACTGCAAGGCCAGCGGATAGCCTCAGTCTATATTGATGCGCGCAGTGGCGGTGTGTTCTTTGGCGGCGAAGCACACGTTGCAGGCGATGTCATAGGACGCGGGCAAGTCAAACAAACAGCAAGGTTAGCAGGTAGAGCCTACGCCGAGACAATAGCAGGGTATGTACTGAGTGAAGACTTGAATAAAACGCGCAGTGTTTACGTAAAGCCTCCCCGCTACAATCAAGCGCAACAGGTCTTGAGCGAAAAACACGTACTTATTCTCTGGGGACAAGCGCACTGGGGCAAATGGACAACTGCTCTTCACCTACTCTCATCTCTACAATTCGAAGATATCTTTGAGGTCAAGCCGGATATAGGTTTAGAGGATATCTTTTCTTTTAAGATAGAAACAAGAAAAGGATACGTGATAGACACTCTTGCGCCTGATAGCGGACAAAAACTAAGCACATCTGCTCTTAACTGTCTGGGTGAGCATTTCAGGAAGAAGGACAGTTATCTAGTAGTCACTGTAGACAGTCGAGTCCCTCTTTCTAAAACAGCCGTGAGTAGCAATTTGGTAATTTGGAACGATATGCCGGATTCTACTCAATTGCTAAAGAAGCACTTGGAATGGTACGTGACCGATCAGGATGCACGTACCGCAGCCCTTGAGTTGACGCAAACTAACGAGGTACAGCAACTCCTTGACGCCCATCTTTTGCCTGGAGAAGTAGATCGTCTCACAGAGTTACTTGTCAGCGTGGTACACACTGAACTTGAGTTAGCCGAGGCCTTGTCCCGTTTCGAGACCTGCGCCCTGCAACACGTAGAGGAATGGTTCGAGACCCACACAGAACCAGAGAAGCGCACTTTTATGATTTCCCTTGCTGTTTTGAGTGGGGCCAGCTATCAAGCTGTATCTAGTGCCGATGAGCGTTTACAGTCTCTAGTACAGTCGGCAACTGGTGAGAGCGAATCGTCAGACACCGGATCTGTCTTTCGTTCCCGCAGTCAACGAGTACAAGAAGCTTGTGCTCACCTAACCGAAGGATATGGAGAAACGGAGTTTGGCCGTAGCCCTATGGAACTTATCGAATTAAATAATCCTACCTTTCAACCCACGGTTCTGCATCATGTCTGGAATGAGTATGACCGTTTGCACGAACCTCTCGTTGACTGGCTGAAGGATTTGGGGATCCAGGCCAACTTTGAAGATCGCGTAAGAGTAGCGGCGGCAGTCGGCGAGTTAAGTAAGTACGACTTTGGCTACATCAAGGAACAGATACTTTTGCCCTGGGCTAACCATCAAGATAAAGGGGCACGAGCAGCGGCGGCCTTTGCACTTGGTATACCGGTCTGGGAGGGAGAGTTTGCCCCTCAGGTTTTGGGGTTACTACACCATTGGAGTACCCTTCGTAATAATTGGAGGTTGAATTGGACAGCAGCAGCTGCTTATGGTGGGCTGGTGAGCTTGCGTTTTCCTGATATAGCTTTGCGCAATCTGCACAACATTGCCCAAGCTGAAGATTTGCGTCTCTTTGCAGTGTTGAATCGTAGCGTAGTCAATCTGTTCCATGCCGGACAAGTAGAACCCGATTACTATTTCAAGGTGCTTGATGCCTTGGTTGCATGGACAAGCACCCCTAGCGACAAGACTGTTGCTTTAACTGGTTTGCTCGTCTTTCTTGACCTGGTGTTGGAGGCGAAAACCGAGGCAGTTCCCAATGCAGAAAAGTGGCCCACATTGTTATGGCTATCACAAGAGAATACAGCATACCGGGAAAGAATAGTATCTCTTTGGCGTCGTGCCCTAAATACTAGATTAGCCCGCAAATCTGCTTTAGAAACATTACAACAGCTTTTGAAAGAGGCGGATAAAGACGTCCGCTTATATGTTCCCATAGAGCAAGTTATTAGGGATCTTGTGCAACAAGGCGCGACTCGTGAGCAAGATCGTTTACGCTATTACTTGAATCGTTGGGCAACGGATTCCAAAGAACGATCTACGTCAGCTGAATGTCTATTGACCGTTTTTAACAGCATTTAAAATAATGGAGGTCAACCTATGACAGAGACTAACAATTTGATTATTAGCAAGGAAACGCCGCGTTTACGGCTTTTCCGTCCACGCCCTGCACCAGAGCCGGGTATCGCTCTAGTCCTTTTTCGGGAAGGACAACCATTGATCACACTTTGGCCAGGAGATCGGTTGACCTCTGGAGAGGTGTCTTGGGGTAACTACAAGGCCATCTACAAAGTGGATATCGCTGAACACCCATTTAGATTTGATTGCATGCTTCCATGTCAAGGTGAAGCATTTGAGTTTCACGCTCAGGTTAGCGTTACCTACTCTGTTGACAATCCGAGCCTTGTCGTAGAACGTAATATTGCAGATGCCCGTGCGGTTTTAGAGCCACTGATTATTAGTACTATGCGGGATGCGAGCCGGAAATACGAGGTAGAGCAGAGTGCTGAAGCCGAAAGGGCCATTACAGAGCAAGTGCAAGAAGAAAGCAAGAAGCATAATACAGGTCTTGAATTAGTCCGTTTTGCTGTGAAATTGAGCCTAGAGGAAGACGCCCGCAATCACATTCGCCAATTAAAGGAAATAGAGCGTGCCAAAGTGCATGAGCGTAGGCAAGCAGAATTAGAAAGGCAACGTATTGAGCTAGAAGTAGAGCGCACGCGGATGAAGATGGAGTTTTATAGTCCGCTCATCAAAGAGGGACAATGGCAGTTACTGGCTTTGCAACTCGCAAACCATCCTGAAGACGTAGCTAACGTAGCGCAGACGCTTCGCCAACAGCGCCAGACTGAGTTGGATAGTCAGTTGAAGGCTCTAAAGATCATGTTGGAAGAGGATGCCATAGAAGGGTTTCAAATGGAGGAAGCCAGCCGGCGTGTTCTACAACGTTTTGTGGAGAGTTTTGGGCCTGCTCTGGAAGTTAAAGCATTAGACAGTGGAGACCAACCAAAGGACGTAGAAGCAGAACAGACAGATGAAGATTCTACGGCTTAGGTCAGGAAGGTATAAACGGATAAAAGCAGTGGAGCAGGAAATATCATGCTGAACTTTCTACGAGACCTACTCAGGGCTATGTGGAGAATTTTGCTCGTTGTGCCAATGCCCTGGCGTGCTGAATTAATCACTTGGATCACTGTTCTGGTAGGTTATCAGGTCATCTACCGCATCTTAGTCTTATCACTTCTCCCGGAGTTCTGGATCACTAATCGGCTAAGGCACTGGAAACTAAAATCATTACCTGGAACATACGCTTTTGACAGTCTGATCGAATGGAGTATTGAAATCTTTCGCGTGCTGAGATGGGTAGCTTTCCTGGTAGCTGTTTTGGGCATAATCGCTTGGTACTTACAACCACTCTTAGAAGATGCAACTTTCACCCAGTATATGAATCAGCTCATAAATTGGTGGTATTCACTTGAGGAAAAAGTGTTAGCTGGCAGGTAGACAATTCGGTAAGCTATTGGTCCCAGTTGCCGCAGGTTTCTTCAGAAATAGAAACGGTCTAACCAGCGGTTGCACCTAACCGCCCTATCATGGGCCAAATCCAAGACTGGCTGGTTTTGCAGGTTGTCTTTTAGGCAAGGGTTGTAAAGCCGCCCGGCAGCTTAATTCGCAACCGCGAGGTCGTCAGCAGCATCCACTTGCGAATGTGTGTTCAAAGCGCAATTGATGGTAAACTTGGTTTGTGATGGGTGAGCAACTGGTTCAAAGAGACGGTGAGGGCCGCGGGGAGCCGTACGTTCGATCTGGCTTGATGAGGAACTCCGAGGACGCAATAATCTGAACATGAATACGGAAGACATAAGGAAGGCCTCATTGCCTGCGTGCCGTAAGTTCGATGTCAGGCGACTCGATGTGGTTGGCTCGGCCGCTCGTGACGCCGGAAGCGGCACAAGCGACGTCGACTTGCTGGTCGAGTTCAGAGATCCGGACCGTAGCCCTGCGAGACGGTTCTTCGGTCTTCTCCACCAACTGGAAGACACCTTGGGTTGCGAGGTCGATCTACTCACTACCGCCAGTCTCCGAAACCCATACTTCAGAGAGCGCGTCCTGAAGGAGAGGATTCCCATTTATGAAGGGTGACATCCGCGCCTACTTGGGAGTGAAGGATTTACTCGATCAGGTGAAGGGGCAATGAACGATACATCGGTGGAAGTTGAGGAGCGATTTCTAAAACTGATGCTGGCGCGGTCTCCCGCAGAGCGATTGGCCATGGCCTGCCGTATGTTCTCTACGGCAAAGGCTCTAGTTCGAGCTGGGATCAAGGAAGAGCACGGTCTGATAGACCCTTATGAGCTGCGGGAACACGTGTTTCTCAGGCTCTATGGACAGGATTTCGGAGAAACCGAAAAGGCAAAGATCCTCAACTCGTGGAAGGTGACCTGATAGAGCAATTCACCCGGCGGTCGCTTCGTGCCCGTAATAGTCAACTCGGTTGTGCATATGCCTCACAAGACGGCGCCCTAAGCGTCGAGGAGGAGGATCAGTACAAATCATGGCTTGAGGAACGTGAGCCTCTCACAGTCCTTGACCACACCGGGGAAGGTCAGTACGCGGTTGTGCATCACGACGTACACGCCGGGTGAGACGAGGCGCGCGGTGAGGAGGGATTCGGTCACGTTCTGCAGGGCGTCTGTGTCGCGGAACTTGTAAGGCTGTATCGCTCCAGTGAGGATTACCGGAATCTGCAGGTTAGTAAGCTCCCTATTGAGAAGCTCACCAGTTTCGGCCATTGTATCCGTTCCGTGCAGGATGATGATGGCATCCGATACAGGGAGCGCTTTCTGCGCGGCTCTCAGGATGTGACGACGATCGTACTCGGTCATCTCGAGAGAATCTTTGAACACGACCTGTTCGACCATCACTTCAAGGTCGGGGAGGCAAAAGGTATCGAGCATCTTAGGCAGAATCGTATGGTAATTTCGAAGCGAGCCGTCGCGCTCGTTGTACGTCTTCTCGATCGTTTCGGGAGTCGTCAGGATCGTGATGTACATCACATAAGCCTCCCGCAGCTCACTCAATTCAAGCGGCGTTGTGTCACAGAGAGAGGTGCTGAACGAGGGGCCCGAAATCACATGGGAGCCTAGTTGTTAGCCTAGCGAATGCCTTTAAGGATCATGTTTATCGCTGCATACAGGAGGACGATTCCGAAGAGCTGCCGCAGGCGTTTCTTGGGAAGACGCCCTCCGAGACGGGGACCAATCTGGGCCCCAATCACGAGTCCGAGGATCAGCGGGAGGGCCAGTTCAGGGTGAAGGTTCCCCTGCACCCAGTGTTGGTAGGACCCCATGAGCGCGGCCGGAGCCATGACAAACAGGCTGGTGGCGATTGTGATAATGATATCAAGCCCTAGAAAGACGGAAAGAGAAGGGACCATCACCGTCCCTCCGCCGATTCCAAACAGACCGGAAGCGGTCCCTGCGATCAGGCCGATGGCGGCGGTGATCGCGTAGATGTGACGACCTCTCACCTTTCCACGCAAGGAGAAGGGGATCTCCTTAGGTGGCTTGCCCCGGAGCATCATCAGCACCGGGTAGAGGAGGAAGATTCCGAAGGCAATCGACAAAAGGTGGGTATCGATCACCTCGGTCAGCCGCGCTCCGCACCACGCTCCAAATATCGTCGTCGGCATGAGCAAGAGCCCGAGCTTGATGGTGATCTTCCGCTTGAGGGCGTAGGCGATCGAACTAGAGAAGCTGGTGAAGACCACCCCGGCGATACTCGTCCCCGCAGCCTCGGGCATGGTGGCGACAAAACCACCGAGAGAGAGGAGTGGGACCATGAACACGCCCCCTCCGAGCCCAAGGAGGCTCGCAAAACAACCGATCCCAAGCGCGGCAAAAAAAAGCTCCAAGAAGGCACCTACGTGTAGCTCCACCTGATTCCTCTTCTTTACGTTACGGAAATAAGAACACTATACGTGCCTTGCGGTTGAGAGTCATATTTGGCGTTTATCTTTACAACTGGACGGAACCGCGAGCAATGAGTAGAGTAGCACTCACAAGAGAAAAAGATCTGCTAGAAAGGGGGAAGTAATGCCAACGCATGTGCCAACTCGGGAAGAGGCGCTTAACTTGTTGAAGGAATTTAATCAAAGTGAGTCCCTGGTCAAACACGCCTTGGCGGTCGAAGGGGTGATGCGCTACATGGCACAAAAGCGCGACCAGGATGAGGAGAAGTGGGGAATCATCGGCCTTGTTCACGATCTTGATTATGAACGCTACCCGCAGCAGCACTGCCAGAAGACTGAAGAAATCCTCACCGAGCGCGGCTGGCCCGCGGATTACATCCACGCCGTGATGTCACACGGGTGGGGGCTCGTGACCGATGTTAAGCCCGAGCACGAGATGGAGAGGGTGCTCTACGCGATCGACGAGCTGACCGGACTGGTGACAGCGGTGGCCCTGGTGCGGCCGTCGAAGAGCGTCCTCGACATGAAGGCAAAATCGGTTGCCAAAAAATGGAAGGACAAACGCTTCGCTGCCGGGGCGAACCGCGAGGTAATCCAAAAAGGCGCGGACATACTCGGCGTGGAGCTCACTGAGCTGTTCGAGGACGTGATTATGGGGATGCGCGAGGTCGCCGAGGTGATTGGTCTGAAGGGTACCGTGGAGCAGGCATAGCTTGGACCTTTTCAAAACGACTTGATACTCGGCTGCCCAACACGGATCGAGGCGAGGAGAAACGTGTGATCGTCTTGATCACGATCTCTTACTTAAAGCAACCCGAGCGTGTTTTCAGCAACCTTTTCTCCCTCTCTCCCAGTTTGCCTCTGCAGGAGCGGCGAGCTAGCGGGTGGGTACCTCACTTCCTTCCTGTCAAGCCCCTTCAGGTAGGAACAGAAGGTGTTTAGCGGCGTTGCCTCGATTAATAGGTGTATGATGGTATGCGAGGGAGTTGCAGTCAGTCTGCTTGTTTTTCCCTTTGTTCGTCGCTTTGAACTTCTCCCCTTCTTAACCTACTCCCTTACAAGAAGGTGAATGGCAATAATCGTATTTCAGAGATCTACAGGAAGATTATTCATAAACAGGAGGGTAGAATGAAAAAGATACTTACTCCAATAAGATTAGAGAACGGGTTGCGATTACTGACAATGGTAATGATCATCACTATCTCGTTTGTTGTTCCGCTGTCGGCTGCCACCTACTACGTGGCCTGCAACAACCCCAAGGCTTCGGATAACAACGTCGGTACTCAGGAGCTACCCTGGAAGACCGTCTCCAAGGCAGCGGCTACACTTAAGCCCGGCGACACGGTTATTGTTTATGAGGGCGTCTATCGGGAGTGGGTCCATACCCAAAGATCCGGCACCAAGGACGCGCCCATATCATATATCGCTGCCCCAGGTGAAGAGGTGATCATCACCGGCGCCGACATCTTCACCGATTGGCAGCGGATAGAGGGCGATAGACCAATCTACAAGTACGAGCCTTGGACGCTGGACTCTGCCATCGACCCACCCGAACAAATGGAAACTAATGAAGGCCTCGCCCACCCATGGGGAAGCTTAGCACCAGACCCCACCGGCCGTCAGGAGCAGGTGATCTGCGACGGTAAACTCCTAAGACACGTTCTGAAGATGGAAGAGATGGAGCCCGGCACCTTCGTCTCCGACACCGTGAATGATGTCCTTTACATCTGGCTGCCTAACTCCGACAGCCCTGCTGATCACATGGTCGAGGTCAGCGTCCGCGAGTACTGCTTCACAGCGGAGTGGGACGGAGGGGGCCCCGATTACATCGTGGTTAAGGGTTTCACGATGCGCTATGGGCGCAATCTAGCTCACCATGGCATCCTCTCCGTCCTAGGCAATCACTGGGTTGTTGAAGATAACATAATCGAATGGTCCAACGGGAGCGGCCTCTTCATCTCTTTCTGCGGCGCGGGCCACATCATACGCAACAACACGATGCAATATAACGGTGAAAAGGGCATGGGCGGCCACCCTACAAGCTGCCTGCTGGAGGGCAACAAGCTCCTCTACAACAATGTTAAAGGCTACCCCACCGACTGGGATGCGGCGGGATGTAAAATCGGGTTCGCTCGCGATACCGTGATCTCTGATACGGTCGCCATCGGCAATATCGGTAACGGTATCTGGCTCGATTGCGACTGCCGCAACTGCACTGTAACGCGTTCCCTATGCATGAACAATACAAGATCGGGCATATACGTTGAGATAAGCGGCAAAGGCGGGATAAAACTGACCGATAATATCTGCGTGGGTAATGGATTTTACGACCCCTGGGCAGGGGCAGGCATTAGCATGGATTATAGTGAGCATTGCACTGTCGAGAACAACATCCTCGTAGGCAATAACGCGGGCCTCGCCTTAATCGCAAAATCTCCGCCGCGAACCCCCATGGGTCAGGAAGGGGAGCAAGTAAGCTACTACACCCACGATGACACAGTGCGCAGGAACATCATCGCCTTCAACCTTGACTATCAGCTTGCCTTCCGGGGTAACTTTGGCCCCTCGCTTAACCCCGAGACGCTCAATCTTATCATCGACAACAATCTCTACTATGGCTTTGAAGACAGAATATTAGTTCAGTATGGTAACCCTTGGCGGCCCAATGGCGAGAGCTTCACCGACCTTGCCGACTGGCAAGCCTCCCACTCCTTCGACCACAACTCAATATTCGCCGATCCTCTATTCGAAGACCTGGAGCGGCTCGATCTCCACTTGCAGCCAAATTTCCCTGCCTTCCAACTGGGCTTTCAGCCCTTTGAGCTGAACCCAGAGTGGAGGGAGATACCTGAACAGGTTCAGCGTCCGCCCCTCATCCCACAGGGGCCAAGAATAGATGAAGGATTCGAGCACACCCCGGTCGGCGCGCTGCCCAATAGAGCCAGAATGATCTTCGAAGAGGAAGGTGCGCTCATCCGGGTCACCGATGAACAGGCGGCCATAGGACGGCACTCTCTCAAATTCACCGATGTGCCCAGTTCGGAGAGCGACTGGAGGCCACAAATGAGCTACCTGCCACACTTCACAGAAGGCACGGTGCGCCTGAGCTTCGACCTGCGGCTGGAGCCGGGAGCTGTCGCCTGGATGGAATGGCTCGACATGCCCGACCCGGGAGTAGTTGGGCGTAAAGTAGGCCCGAAGCTAGAAGTGGACGAGGCTGGGCAGCTCAAGGCCAGCGGTTCTCCGCTGTTGACCGTGCCCTTAGATGAGTGGTCCCACGTAGAGATCGTATGTAGCTTGGGCCAACAGGCTACAGGCTTCTACGACCTGACGGTGACCATTCCGGGAGAGAACCCGAAGGTCTTCCCTTGGTTTCCCTGCGTCGATTGGGACTTCCGATTGCTGCGCCGAGTAGTCCTCGTCAGCCAAGCAACCCAGAGCACAGTATTCTATTTAGACAACATAAAATTGGAGGCGGTGGAGGAATAGGCGAGGACAAGGAAGACCAAATGGAGATCAGCGAGACATCTTTAAGGAGGGAACATGAGCAGAAAGAAGTTATGGAGGGGTGGATTAGTTCTCCTCTGCCTTGTCGGGATTGCTCTTAGCTGCGGTGCTGGAGAGGTGTTTTTAAACGACCTTGGTGAGGTGGCAAGAGGACTTTGCATCACATTCTCCGAGCCGGTTGAGATCATAGATTTCGGGGGTCCATTCCTTAGCCAACATCCCTCAGGTGAAGCCACTGGCTTCATCTTTAGCGGTGGTGAAGCACAACCATGGGATAGTCTTTGGCTTTCGTGGAGTCCGGCCTCCGCCACCGTGGTGAAGACCGAGTGGCTAATCAAGGAGCTAGGCGTCCCCGAGAAACCCACAGTTATAGAGGCCGCTCCTAGTGAGGCTCTTGGCGAGGGAAAGGAACCCGTTTTCTTTGAAGATTTTGAACATGGAATGACCTGGACGGCTGTACAAGGCATCCAGGCCGATATCGTTTCCCTAGAAAGGGGAGTAGAAAAGTCCTTACATCTTAAGGGGAGACAAGAGGGCCACTGGCCTTATGTGTACAGCCTCCCTTACAGGATGGAACCCGGTCGTAAATATCGTTTCACCGGCTGGGTACTCGTCAACAAAGTCTCGCCCGCATATGCACCAAACTTCCTATTAGAGTTTCTAGGCTGTCATTCAGACGGCAGCTTTGACTGGAACAAGGAATTTGGACGAATGTACACAAATAGAGTTTTATGGCGAGGTGGATGGCAGCGACTCTCCGGAGAATATGAGTGCCCTGACGACGCCAGGTGGGGCATCATCTTATTATTTAAAGGATGGAGCGGCCCGGTGGGAATTGACGCCTATATCGATGACATAAAGGTTGTGGAAGTTGATGAGTCTGCAGCGGAGAAGGGACCTCACTTCGAGACTGCGCCTGCTCCACTGGAAGCGCTGAAAGAGACTCATCCGCGCCTCCATCTCACAGAGGAGCGCATCACCGAGCTGAAGCAAAAGATCAAGACGGAGCCTTACACTTCACTATTCCGAGAGCTCAGAGAAATAGCAGACCGGGGAGCCCGCCAAGGTCCACCAGAGTACGAATATGGTGTTGACCAGCGAGGAACAGCGATCATGATTCCGGAATTGGCATTGACTTATCTTTTAACTGGAGAGCACAGATATCTAGAGTCTGCTAAAGACTGGATGTTGACCGCAGCCGCTTACGAGACATGGTGGTGTGGTTATGAAGCGGAAGAAGAGAACAAGGACTTGTGTGCCACACACCTGTTATACGGCATAGCCTTGGGATACGACTGGTTATACCATGACCTCGATGCCGAGTCTCGAAAAACCATTCGTAACTGCCTTGAGACGCGGGGGCGGTTCATCTTCGAAAGCCTCCTAAACCGTAACATTTATTGGCAAGATCATTATGTTTCTGGACATCTTTGGATGGGCATAACGGGACTTGCAACCGCGGGACTCTGCCTGTATGGCGAGGTAGAAGATGTGGATGACTGGATTATTTTGCCCCTAGAGATGCTCAAAGAAGTTATGGCCTCTCTTGGTCCTGACGGCGCTTCACCTAAGGGTATACTTGGCTTGATGGTTGGGGGATCGCACCTACTGAAGTTCATGGATTTAGCGCGGGATCTCCTGGATGAGGACTTGTTCAAGGACAATGACTGGTTCAGAAACACCGTCTCATTCCGTGTATATTCGATGCTCCCGAAGAATTCCTGGAGGAAAGGCTGGTGGAAAGAAGTCTGGCACGAAAGGTCGACCGTTATGGAGTTCGGGGATGGGCCACGGTATGACTGGTACGGGCCCGCGTATCAACTGTGGAAGCTCGCCTCAGAATACCGCAATCCATACGCCCAGTGGCTCGCTGATGCGATGGATGAGGTCGGTCTTTGTGGTTGGTGGGCAGGCCGCTTCTTGAACCTCCTCTGGTTCGATCCCACCGTCAGACCAAAGGCTCCAACAGATCTACCAACGTTTAAGCACTTCGATGATGCGGACATCGTCTTCATGCGCTCGGGGTGGGATGGCGATGAGGCACTTATGGGCTTCAAGTGTGGTCCCTATATTGGCCACCATGCCTTAAAGAGGTTCCTTCGCAATCCGGGACAATGGCACGCACATCCCGATGCAGGAGCGTTCCAACTCTTTGCGTTCGGCGGTTGGCTAATCGTCGACGACGGTCATAACGGATATACCTTTAAGAGCACTGCCTACCAGAACACCGCCCTGATAAATGGGATTGGTCAAATCGGTGAAGGGAATGCGGGACTCGACATGTTCCATGTCGAGGATCGGGAGGCCACGATCCTCAGAGCTGAGCCGGGGGAAGATTTTGACTATGTCATCGGCGACGCCACTCCAGCATATAAGGAAGAGGCAGGGCTTAAGAAATTCCTTCGCCATATTCTCTACATTAAGCCGTCCTGTTGGGTGATTCTCGATGAACTTGAGGCTCAGAATCCATCTAAATTTGAACTGCTCTTTCACGCTGATTTTCCGTTCCAACGCCTAGCAGAAAGCTCCTACGCAGTGTCTGGCAGCAACGGTTCGCTTTGCCTGAAGGCATTGCTGCCAAATGATGTAGTCGGACAAACGATGAAACAGCCAATAAAAGCAGGCGACGTAAAGGCAGGCGAGGGACCGCTGCCCATTGTGGAGGAGCTGAATCTGCTAAAGCTGTCAAATGAAACAAAGAGAAGGAAGGCATTCTTTGTCACCGTATTGGATGCCCATCCAACTTCAAGCAAGCCTCGCGTCAAATCCTCCATTGAGGAGACTGAAATAGGCAAGGTGTTGACCATAGAGACAGACACGCGCACCTTTCGCTTCATACTCCATCCAGACCGAGAAGATCCATCATCACCGATAATCGAGGAGACCAAGTAGAGCTAAGCTCATAAGCCTTTAGCAGATTCCAGGCTTGACATTGCTGAGCAAGGTTTGGGGTAAGCGAAGTCAAAGGAGACAGAATTGGGTTCCCCAAATGGACCCGTTGCTGTTTATGAGAGACCCGTGACCGGCTATTCGGCCTGCCGGTGCCGGAGCCTACATGATCGTCGAAGAGGAAGGTGCAACCGTTCGGGTCACCGATGAACAGGCAGCCATAGGACGGCACTCTCTCAAGTTTGCCGATGTGCCAAGTTCGGAGAGCGACTGGAAACCGCAAATGAGCTATCTGTCGAACTTCACGGAAGGGGTGGCGCGCCTGAGCTTCGACCTGCGGCTGGAGCCGGGAGCCATCGCCTGGATGGAATGGCTCGACATGGCCGAGTGGGGAACTGGGCGCAGGGGGCCGAAGCTGGAAGTGGACGGAGCTGGGCGACTCAAGGCCAGCGATTCGCCGCTTATGACCGTGCCATTGGGTCAGTGGTTTCATGTAGAGATCGTGTGCAGCTTGGGCCAGCAGGCTACAGGCTTCTACGACCTGACGGTGACCATCCCAGGGCAGAAGCCAACTATGTTCCCTTGGTTTCCCTGCGGCGATTGGAAGTTTCAGATCCTGCGCCGGCTAGTCTTCGTCAGCCAGGCAACCCAGAGCACAGCATTCTATCTAGACAACATAAAATTGGAGGCGGTGGAGGAATAGGCGAGGAGAGTGGCTGCGAAGTACTATGCCCGAGGCATTCTGATGCACTTGGGTATTGACGTCTATGTGGAACATAGACAGGTGTTCGGTGAGTTTCCCACCCAAATGCCGCTATCTTACTCCACCGTCAGAAATCTTTGCACTGTCATGGCAGGACACGAGACGATAGACATCTCAGTGAAAGTCGACATTGACTACGACCCCATCGCTAACTACGGCTTCCAGATGTCCAACAGCGACAAGCTGTTCGCCATCTGGACCGACGGGATCGATGACGATCCTGGTATTCCCGCCACGATTACCTTCCCGGGGCTTGTGGTAGAAAATGTTGTTGGTATCGACGTTCTTGACGGCTTTGAGCAAGAACTTGTCTTCGAGGTTGTAGACGAAAGCACGGTCGTACGCGATCTCCTCGTCAAGGACTACCCGGTCCTCTTGCGTCTGAGCGGCGTAACAGAGAGCGAGAACTACCAGGAACTGCTTCAGAAGCAGGCTGACCGCGACGGCGATGGCGTGCCCGACGACGAGGACTACTGCCCAGACTACCCCGGAGATCCAGCAACGAATGGGTGCTAGAGAATGTCTCGGTGATGGTTTTGCCATTGGTGCGAGCGGCATCAACATCCTCCGCGGGTTCTAGCTCACGAGTGATCTAATATCCGATCGCGCAGCCGTCCTTGCGCGACTCGGAGCCACCGTGGAGCATGTTCGTCTCAGGATCGATCCAGATTCCCTGGTAGCCGCCAAAGCCGCCTTCGCGATACTCCACGCGATGGCCTTTCTGTCGTAATCCTTCGGCAATCGTCTCAGGAATGCCGGGCTCCAAATACACGATCCCGCCGTCGCCCATCCGGTCTCCAGTGGGCGTGGAAGAGCCGTCGTGACTAAACCGGAAGGCATCGCCGGCTTGTTGCGGGTCCATGCCGAAGTCGAGCAGGTTGACGAGAACCTGCACCTGGCCCTGCGGTTGCTGGTCCCCGCCCATCACGCCGAACGAGAAAACAGGCTGTCCATTCTTCGTCACAAACCCGGGAATGATTGTGTGAAACGGTCGCTTGTGCGGTTCGAGCGCATTGGCATGACGAGAGTCTAGGCTGAACAGCGTTCCGCGGTTCTGCAGCGCAAACCCCAGGCCGGGAGGAACGATCCCCGAACCGAATCCGTAATAGATACTTTGGATGAACGACACCGCGTTTCGATCGCCGTCGATCACCGTTAGATAGACGGTGTCCCCTCCACGAAGCCGAGGATCCTCGAGCGGAAATTCAGAAGCGGCTCGGTTCGCATCGATCCGCTGTCTCTGCCTGGTGGCATAGCCCTCTGAGAGGAGAACTCCCAACGGCGGATCATAGAAATCGGGGTCGGCGTAGAAGCGGGCCCGATCCTCGTAGGCCAGTTTCTTCGCCTCAATCATGAGATGAAGCGCCTCCACGGAGTTGTGGCCAAGTCCTGCGAGATCAAACCCCTTGAGGATGCGCAGCATCTCCAAGACCGCGATCCCCTGCGTATTCGGTGGAAGCTCCCACACGTCGACACCGCGATAGGGGACAGAAACGGGTTCCACCCAAGTAGACGTGTGGTCAGCGAAGTCCTCGATAGTCAAGAATCCTCCCAGCTTCTGCGAGACGGCAACGATCTCTTCCGCAATCTCGCCACGGCAGAAGGCCTCCTTCCCACCCTCAGCAATCAGCCGGAGCACGCGGGAAAGGTCAGGGTTGCAGAAGACCTTGCCGCAGGCGGGGGCGTGTCCACCAGGCAGGTAGACAGCTGCTGCTCCTTGGTCTTCTGCAAGAAGGTCTGTTGCTTGATACCACATCGACGCAATCACTGGGCTGACCGGAAAGCCGCGCTCGGCGTAGTCAATCGTTGGGACAAGGACGTCAGCCATTGGAAGCCGGCCGAATCGATCATGGAGGGTGAACCACCCATCGACGCAGCCGGGGACGCTCCACGACAGCGGGCCGCGTAGAGGGATTTGATCCAGCCCTTTTTCTGCGAAGACCTCACGCGTTAGGCTGTGGGGGGAACGGCCGCTCCCATTCAAGCCAACGAGCCGCTCCTCGTTCGCATCCCAGACGATCGCAAATAGATCGCCGCCGATGCCGCAGCTCATTGGCTCCACCAGTCCGAGCATGGCATTCACGGCAATCGCCGCATCGACGGCACTGCCTCCTCGCTTCAGGATGTCAATCCCCACTTGCACCGCCAACGGCTGACTGGTGGCCACCATCGCCGTGGGGGCGATGACCACCGATCGCCGACGGGCATCCGTTCGTTGACGTTGGTTCGACGGCAATTGGGTTCCTCCCTTTGGTCTGTACTTAAGCTTCTCTCCTCTAGCATAAACGACAGGCACCCTCCGGCAAAGATCAACCGACTCAGAGCCAAGTTGCCAAGGTGTTTTATGCCGTCTTGCGTTTGCCGCGGAATTCGGTGGAGTCAGTGGATACGGCGTGTATAATGAGACGCCTAGCGTTTTGGGAGGGATTATGCGAGATAAGAAGGTCGTCCTACGGGATCTCTTGCCAAAGCACCCGGCCGATGTTGCCGAGGTGCTTTCTCACCTTTCTGATGAGCAGGCGTCTGATCTCTTGCATCGCCTCTATCTGCGGAGGGCTGCCGCCGAACCGCTGGGGGAAATGGAGCCCGAGGAATCGGCAGAACTCCTCTCCGAGCTCGATCGCACGGAAGCGATCAAGATCCTCTCCCGTATGGATCCCGACGACGCCGTCGACCTGTTGGAGGAGCTCCCAGAGGCTGAGCAGCAGAAGATTCTCTCCAGTTTAGGTCGGAAAGAGGCTGAGGTTCTCACTGATCTACTCGCTTACCCACCGGATACGGCCGGTGGATTGATGTCGCCCGAGGTGGTCGCCCTGTCGCTTGACATGTCCGCCCAGGAGGCGATCGACCTTCTTCGTCGCCGGGTGGAAGAAGCTGAGACGGTTTATTACGCCTATGCGGTTGATGAGCAGGGGCAACTTCAGGGTGTCCTGTCTCTACGCGACCTTGCACTCGCCCAACCGGAGACGCGCCTTTCCTCTCTGTTGATGCGAGAGGTTATCTCTGTCCCAGTCGAGGCAGATGTGGAGGAAGTGGCGCGCCTGTTCGATAAGTACAACTACTATGCGCTCCCTGTTGTCGACAGTGAGCGGAAGCTACTTGGGATTATCACCATCGACGACGTCATCGACGTGATCCGGGAAGAGGCGACCGAAGATATTTACGGAATGGCGAGCGTGCCGATTGAGGAGAGGGTGGATACCACCTGGATTTCCTCGTTGCGTATGCGTCTACCCTGGCTGTACGTTCGCTTGGGGACCGCACTGCTGGCCGCCGTAGTTGTCGGTGTGTTTGAGGAGACTATTGCCAAGGTGGCGGCACTCGCTGTGCTGATGGGGGTCATCGCTGGACAGGGTGGAAGTGCGGGGATGCAGACGGTGACAATCATCACGCGCGGAATGGCCTTGGGAGAACTGGAGCCTCGCCTCGGGTGGCACCTGTTGGCTAAGGAAGCCCTGTTGGGTGTTGTGAATGGCTTGGTCATCGGCGCAACGGTAGGGGTCATCACCTACCTGTGGAAAGGGGATTATCTGTTGGGAGTAGCCGCTTGCCTGGCGATGCTTTTTGTCCTGGTGGTGGGGGGAGTGGCCGGGGTGGCGATTCCGCTCGGTTTACGTGGCTTAGGAAAGGATCCGGCACTTGCCTCGGGGATCTTCCTCACCACTGTCACCGACGTCCTTGGGTTCGGTTTCCTGTTTCTGTTAGCACGGCTCTTCCTTCCAGGGATCAAGTAAATGAATGTCAATCCTTCTTCCCTTCCGATTTGGTCTTATCCATTGATTCTCGCCCTCCTTGGGATTGTGTTGTTTGTTGGAAATCTTTCTCCACCTTTGCAGGTGGTAATCGGCGTAGAGAGCATCCTCTACCTTGGCTACCTGATTTTTCGATCAGTTAAGCCTGCACTTAAGGCGTGGGCGGTGGCAAAGCTTCTTTCGCTCTTCCCTGGGCACCTTCTACTTCTGTTTGCCATTTCACTTCTTCCTGCCCCCGCAACCGCGTTGGTAATTCTGTGGGCGGTTATCCCGGTGGCGAGTGTTCTCTATGACCTTCTTGCTTCATGGTCCATGCTTAGAGAACGGGTGAGAATGTCGATTTTGGTTGGACTTTACTGTATAATCTGGGCTGATCTTTTCGTGCTTTTGGAACGTGTAATTGCTTTAGGAAGGGGATTATCAGGGAGTGCGGAGATCGTTGTAGCGGTCATATTTGGCGTTGTAGGCACTGTATTTCTCTTCGTCGGGGCCTATCGCCATTGGCGTGTCAGTAAGCTTTAAGGAGTGATAGTATGGGTAGAGCGGTTGTTTTTACTGTAGGAGTGGGGCTTCTTCTCTTTGGTCAGGCGGCGTTTGGGCAGGATGAGCCCGCGGCAGGGCAGTCGATCATCTCTCTCGTCGCCATCCTTGCCGTGTTCGCGGCAGTCTTCTATTTCATGTTGATCCGGCCGCAGCGCAGACGCCAGGCAAAGCACAAAGAACTTGTGAAAGGGATCAAGCGTGGCGACAGCGTAGTTACCGCCGGTGGGATTTACGGTGAGATCGATTCGATTGGCGACACTTCTGTTGTGCTTAAGCTTGAAGACGGGGGGAAGCTTCGCATCGCCAAAAGTAGCGTCGTCGATAAGCGTGTGAAGTGATTGATAAGGGGGGCTTTTAATGGCACACAGCAATATGACACGCAATGATTGGCTGCGGTTTGGGACCGTGCTTTTGGTCGCCGTTGGCTCGCTTGCCCTCCTTTACCCATTCTGGCCACTGAAGGATGTAGGGATCAACCTCGGGCTCGACCTGCAAGGCGGGGCAAGGCTTGTCCTCAAACCGGAAGGGATCGAGGAGATGGCCGCTGATCAACAGCGAGATACGCTCGATCGAATCATCACAATCCTCAACAATCGGGTCGACCAGTATGGTTTGGCAAACGCTGAGATCAAGCGATTGGGAACGGAAAGGGTGCTCGTGAACCTCCCAGGCGCGAAGAACCCGGGTGAGGCCCGCAATCTGATTGGCCAGACCGCGATCCTTGAGTTTTATAAGGTGCTTGAGGCGGGGACGAGCGCGATGTCTGAGCTTATTCCAACCTCGGCCACGCAGCAAGTCCTGCGTGATCGGGACGGGATTCCTTATCTTGTGGAGGGAGAGCCGCTCCTCACCGGGGCGGCCCTCTCTGACGCCCGTGTGCACACCTCTCAATCAGTGCAGATGGCTGGACAGCTGTACATCGCTTTAAGCTTCAACCAGGAGGGGGCACAACAGTTCGTGGACGCGCTTCGGCATCTGAAGGTTGATGACCGTCTGGCGATCGTGCTTGATAGCACCGTATACAGCGCACCGCGGATCACTGAATCGATCAAGAAGGCCGCGTCTCAAGGCTGGCGGCAGGTGAAGGATTCGACAACGATCACCGGCCGATTCACCAAGGAGGAAGCGACGAGAATCTCGATCGTACTGCGCACCGGTGCCCTTCCGGTCGCCGTGGGTTTCGTCGAGGAGGAAATAATCGGCCCAAGCCTGGGGAGCGACTCGATTCGCAGGGGGATGCTCACCATCGTCACTGGGTTTATTATCATCCTCCTCTACATGCCTATCTACTACCGAGCCCTTGGTGTGGTCGCGGATGTCGCGCTTGTTCTCAATATGCTGATTATCTTTGCCGCTTTGGTGCTGTTCGGCGCTACCCTCACCCTCCCCGGGATAGCGGGAATCATTCTGACGATTGGTATGACAGTCGACGCTAACGTGATCATTTTCGAGCGAGTCAAGGAGGAACGACGGACCGGAAAGTCGCCGCTCGCTGCGGTGCGGGCGGGGTTCGAGAAATCACTCTCTGCCTTGCTCGATGCCAACATCACTACTCTGCTTACCGCCTTGATCCTCCTGCTGGTCGGGACCGGCCCTATCAAAGGGTTTGCGATTACGTTGGGGATTGGTGTAGTAGGAAGCGTGTACTGTGCTCTTGTCGCTAGTCGATTGTTGCTCGAGAGGGCTGGCTTCTCCGAGCATATTCCGGTGCGGGTGGCGCAGGAGTCGTAGCGGCAAGGATCAGTTTTAGGAGCGCATCGGCCGGTCGGATGCCGCCGCTTTTGACCTTTAAGTCCAGTTTGATCCCGAGGTCCAAAACGGCGGTGAGCCTTTGAACGGAGTGGGCCTTCGCCTGGATGATGAGCCGACGCACGAGCCAGCCCGGTGATGCGATCATTGTTGCCATCTTCGTAGTAGTGATTCCCTGGTCAAGTAGAACGCGCACCATCAGGACCCGCGTGAGATGGCGCAGAAGTGCGGAGAAGATCCTCCCCGGATCCTCGTGGAGGGCGGCTAGCGCCGCGAGGCTTGCCGGGAGGTTTTGTTCGCCAACGCGATCGAGGAACGGGTAGATTGATCCTTCTCCCGCGGTGAAACTCAACCGCTTAATAGATCTCTCATCGATTACTTCTTTAGGCGAGAAGGCGTGGAGCTTTCTCATCTCCTGAAGGATCACAAGCAGATTCCCACCGCTTCGCGTGAGAAGCTCTTTGAGCGCTTCTTGGGTGAGATTAAGGTCGTGTTCTGTAAGAATCTTTGAGGCAGCGCGCTCAAAGCCCTTCCCTTTTGCCCGCGGGAGCGCCTGCACACTCCCGCACGCTTTCACTGCTTTGACGATAGGGTTTGACTCCTTCAATTCACCGGCAAGGAGGGTGAGGAAGGTTGAGGGTGGTAGCTCCCGTTTGATGAGTGCGGCGAATCGCTTTGTCTCCTTGATCGCATCGGTGTGGCGAACGACAAAGTGGCGGCCTAATGCGAACAATGGAGTGGATTGAAGCTCTACCCGAAGCGAGGGCATGTCGAATTCATCCCCGAATAGGGTGTGGCGTTCGGTATCTGTGTATTCGGTGAGGATCGCCGTGTGTCGAGCGGCAAGCGCCCGCTCACAGCGGTAGGGATCGCCAAAGATAAGGGTCACTTGCGGTTCGCTCATGTATCCTCGCTATCGGGTGAGATGGTTAGATCTTAGCCAGCAGGCGAGACGAGGGCAACGAGGGGGAGAAGGCTGTCAGCAATCAGCTATCAGCCGTCAGCTACAGCACCGCTCGATCATACGGGCGAGAGTTGCTCAGGGGCCGTGCCATAAAAACATCCCAGCAGAAAAACATCAAGAAACAGGATCTGATCCGGTTGTCCGTAACCCCGGCTTCCTCTAGTTCTCTGATGTCCATCCCGCGATCCACGCCCTTACGTCTTCTATTGCTACCGTTTCCCCTTTCATTCTTTCCGCTTCGGTGTCAAGGGGTGAGGTGGGGTTTAGCTTGATGGTATGGAGTGCAGCGTTGTCGCCGTCAAGTGCTTTGAGTATGGCTACCGACAGCATGACGACATTTTGCTCCTCGTCAGCGATTGCCAAAGGGATGAGCAGGTCCTTGTTGGGAATACACACGTCTTCGCTGGTTTTTGCGACGTCCATGTACTTGGCAGCGAAGGCAATGATCGACTCCTCGGAATCTCGAGACATGTAGCGCAGTCTACCAATGCTCTTCCTTAGTTGGAAAAGCGCCTCAACCAGGGGGGTAGACTCGTACGATGCTTTCCCTTTGCTGTATTCGAGGAACTCACCTGATGCCAATGCTTGTTCGACAAACTGGGACACCAAGTACCGTCCCCTGGAGGCGGAAAGCGAGTACAGCACTACCCCTCTCAGGTACTTGCTAGACATCTGGCTCCGGTCGTCAACACTACCGGTGAGATGTTTTCGAGCAAACGAGGCCCAGACGTAGGCGGGACGAATATGGTCATTGCCCTTTTCAGTGAGCAGGACAAGGTTTTCAAGAAGTTCACGTTGCAGATTGGCCTTGAGCGCAACTCTTGCTATGCTATCTTCGATGCCGAGGCTTGTTCTGAGAGCACTGGCGATGTCACGGAACGTCGCGAAACTGTGAATCCAGTTGGCACCTGGAAACGGAGCCTGGCCTTCAATCGCAGCCTTCATCTCGCTATTTCGAGATACTTCATCAGTAAAGAACCCCGCAGCAAGCTGCGGGGCATTAAAAGGCAAAAACCTAAAGGGCTAAGCGGAGTTGATCCTTATGTTGCAGTTTGATGTAGCGCTGTGTCGCGCCAGAGATAACGTCGCACACAAGGTGCGACGCTACATCCATTTTTTCGTAGCGTCGGAGCTTGTCTCCGACGTTGAGAGGTTTGTTCCTGACAGAGTTCATGTAGCTCGTATAAACAACAACCAGGTTCGCCTTCGGCGAATCTCCGCTTTCCTCCCCCCAGCAAGCTGGGGGGTATCCAGCGGAGGCTCTTTATGAAGCCGAAGATGGTTTTCGCGTCATCCAGGAGCGGGCTTGGATGGTCAGCAATTCTTTGCCTATCGCCCTCTGACAGATCCCAGCGGCCATTCTCCGATTCAAGGAACTTGAGCAGTGCTTCTC
>Ga0315547_1001098_pt1 | contig 22602 bp, 27 predicted proteins | sample SalMarSW160240MG_2_FD_202542 | JGI IMG/M metagenome (GOLD analysis project Ga0315547, IMG submission 202542) | Salt marsh sediment microbial communities from the Plum Island Ecosystem LTER, Massachusetts, United States - Salt Marsh Sediment SW1601-240 ...
GCTAACAGAATACAATAAATGTTTACCTTTTTGAGGGAAAGATTCATTCAAAACATAAAAAAACTATTTACTCCCACCAGAATCTTATGACTTTAATGCAATTTTTGAAGATATGCGGATTTTAGGTTGCATCGTGTGGTAATCTATTTTGCCACTATCACTCCTTCTAATATTCCTTTATTTCCACTATAGTCTCTGGCACTGCTATATACATAATCTTCCGGATAAAACACCAAACCTTCTTCCACAGGATTATTATGTATGTAACTTATCTTTTCATCAATTACTTTATTGCTCCATAATTCTATAGGCTTATTATTGTGCCTCCAGAATTGATACTTATTTACGTTCGAAGTTTTTATTCCCGCTTTTAAAAACTGTTCCATCAGCCACTCTTTTCTGCTTTCTTTAGGATTATCCTGGATAGCTTTTACAATTGCTTTGCTTGTAAAACGTTTAAAATCACCCAAAAGTAATTCCGGCTTTTGATCTTTTGTACTTCTAAAAACCAAATGAATATGATTGGTCATTATACACCAGGCATAAATCTCCATACCTTTCTCTTTCTGGCAATATTGCAAACTATCAATAATAATATCCTTATATTCATTTCTCGTAAATACATCTAACCAACCTACTACTGCAAAACTCACAAAATATACACCTTCGGGATTATGAAATTTATAGTTTCGGCTCATAAAAACAAATATAAAAAATTATTAAGCAGTCATTTAATGAGAAAGTAGTATTTGTTGGTCTCTAAGTATACTTTACCACACGATGCAACCGAATCCCGATTTATCGGGATGAGCTCGACGAAGTCAATCGTGCGGTAGCGGGGGGGAGTAGGCTCTTCTGCCTGTATAATGCATGCCTTTTATTAAAAATAAATCTTTGTGATCAGTCATAAAATAATCAACAAAAGTGTCTATAAGCCTAACATAATGCCTTTCATTGACTAAATCATCAAGTTTATTCATGAGAATAAACTGATCTCTGCATAATGGTTGTATAAAGTGCATATATCTTGTTTTTTATTCAAGTTATATGACATAAATACAATTCGCAAACAATTGTAGATCAACTTATTAACGTTTTTACACAGCCTCAGAAAACGCGCGCGAGCAGGGGGGCAAGGGCAATTTTATTTATACATAGAGAGTTCATTATAAAGTTGAATGATATGCTTTCTATTCCAATCACAAATTTGATATTGTGTAAAAATTATTTTCTGTTTAGAAAGTAATTTTAATCTATAAAGCCCACTGATAGATAATGTTTTTTCTAATACAAGACTAAAGTCTTTTTTTTGAATATTTAATTCAATTATTTTGCTCTTATCATAAAGTTTAAAGCAAAGTTCTCTGTTTGTTTCAGTAATTTCAATCAAATAATACCTTGCCCAAGAATAATATTTAATTACTGCAAATACAAATATCAAAATAGGAATACCAATACCATAAATATTAATTTCTTGATTATAAAAATAGCTAAAAGCAAATAAAACAAGAGAAATTAAAAGATAAAATTTGAGGCAAAAAAATAATCTTTCTAAATAACTGATTTTTTTAATCTTTATATCAATACTCATCCTTGTTATACAATTATTCAATATTCAAGTTTAAAAAATTATATGAAGTACTATTCATTTGTTTTTGTTCCTCATCATTAGGTAGTTCAACATAATTTCTATTTGAATTATCTGTATTAGCATTTGAACTTGATTTATTATTATTTGTGTCGCTATTCTGTTTAGATTTATCCTCAAATTCATTCATTAAAGCAACACCTGATTCTAAAACTGAAGAATAACCTATCGCATCAGTTATAGGATTATCTGAAGGAACAGCAGCTGTTGAAATATTTTGGATCAAATCTAAGGATTTTTCAACTACTTTCTTATCATTTCCTAATGCCTTATCGACTGGTTTTCCAGCATTACCCAAAAGAGTATTAGATATTTCATCTGCTGCTTCAGATCGATTAACGGCATTACAAACTGTCTTAGCAGTACCTCCTACCATTGCGTATGTTCCGAACATTATTCCAATAGCTTGTCCAAGTGCTGGAGCTGTTGATCCACCTGAAGCTATTGTAAGTATAGCACCTCCAGTAATCATTAAAAGGTTACCAGCCATTCTTGTGTTAGCTTTATTAGAAGCTTTAAATGCTCGATCATCTGCCAGAATATGATTAAGTGGAACAAATTGTAATCCCCATAAATCAATACCGCTTGTAGGATTATTCTCAGCATAATTATAAGGACTTACCCAATAAAATTCATCTGCTTTGGGATCTAAGCAAACAAATCTACCTAACGTAGGATCATAAAAGCGGAAGCCGTAATCATACCAACTTACGCAAAAAAAACAGCTTTATTCAAAGAACATAACTGCCTCTAAAGTACAGTTTTTTATTTTCAATTGAAAAAGAATAAAATCTAATATACATCTGTGTACCTAAAATCATTATAATCTAATTTTGTTCTACCTAACAGATCTTTTCTCATATGTAATATTATATTTCCAACTACTATACGCCCCTTCTCTGGATCCGGAGCTTTACCCTTCTCGTTAATTAAAAGCATAGTTAGCTCGTTTATTGCTTTGACTACACTATCCGAACTGTATAACCATGATTTGTATTGTTCTTCATAAAACTTTTCTTTTAGTTCTTTAGAGGCTGTAGTACCTAAAAATCCCTTTAACAAAAGAATTAAGTTTGAGTATTTTTCTTCCTTAAACTTTTGTATAGCTTCTATTTTCTTAGATTTAATAGTAAAAAAATACGTAAGATAACTTCCTAAAATACCAGTAATAATTGGAAGGATAATGATTAAAATATCTATCTGCATCTTAATTGAGTTTGGTTATAAGGAGAGCCGCCACAAATGAGACAGGCACTCCCGCATACGGGATTACAGGTTTCTGATGTTTTCCTAATCTTGATGCCCCAGGATAATAGTCTCTTGCCTGGTACTTAGATCGGTGGTCGAACTCTCCGATAACAAATTTAAGTAAACTATAAATTAGATCATTATTCCAAAGCTATCTTTACATAACATGTAGTTATAAGAACAGCCACGGGCTGGATCAGCAGCCCTAACACCTGTCTTATAACCTAATTATGTAAAATAGCCGCGCTGGTCTCACGCACCCTTTTAACTAGCTTTCCGTTTATAATTAACTCCCAAGGGTGACGAAAAAGGAATTCAAACCTCTTTTGGGTTAAATTTTACTTAAAATTGGATAGTAATTCGATTACGGTTTGAAAGTCTGTCGTTAATAGTCCATATAACAAAACCAACACTATAACAATCTCCCACCACCTTAATTCCACTTTTATCCCTTTAATCTTCAATTTCATAAGAGTGTTTTTATTGTATATATCAATGATCGGTGGTCAAAAACGGTGTTTTTTAGTTAAATTTTTGTTAAAAGTATTGCCTTAAAACAGGGCTAACCTTAACACCGGATTAGGCAACTAATCAAGCCGTGGGATGGGAAGTGTCAAGGTTTGCGGCAAAAAAGTTTTACAGCTTAAATCAATTGAAAGAATAAACTTTTTTGATGGAACCCGAAGGGCTTGACCTTGACTGTGGGCTGGTGCTGGCTTATCTTCGGCTAATACGGTTTTAAGGTGGTGGTTTATCCGGGATGCAGAAGTATATGCCGCATTTTTTAAATATAAAACATTGATAATCAAATAGATTTTTTGAGAATGCAGCATTTTCCCGGAAAAGAGCAACATCCTGTTTTTTAAAGTCGCTAAAAATCAGCTATAAAACCCAGTCGTATCGGGGGTTGCCCGATTCCATCTTGCTTACTCTTTTTTGGATATTTTTTAGGCCCTGAAAAACATTTTTTATTCCTATCAATATTCGTTGGGCGCGTTCGGCGCAGGGACTATTTAACATAATAACCCTTATAACTGACAGCTTGGCATTGTTCACCGTAGCCTTGGCGAAGGTGAAGAGCGGTGGATCTGTGCGGCTGTTTTATAAGGTTTATTATGTTACTTAGCTTGGGGTGGGATTGTCTGTGTGGTTGGACTTTTACAGCTCTTTGCTTTTGGCTTTTTACCAATTAAAGTTCAACTAAAATAAAAAACAAAAGCAATGTGCTGTAAATGGCGCTGGAAGAGCAAGACCACACCTGCCTGACGGCAGTCAGGGAAGAGCTGGCGCGGGGAGCAGGTAAAATTTGGCGTTGGCAGCCGGAGCTGGTAAATTTTGTCTGCGGGGCTATTTGAGTTTCTTTAGGTTCTGAGGATCTCTGCTTGTATGAAAAACATCGAGGATTATTATTTCCTTTTTGGTTACCTCGTACACAAGCTTGTAACTCCAGATTACTTTAAAACGATTGTCTCCTGGTTCATCTTTCAGGAATGGATCTTCTGCATATTTATGAGGCATAAAACCAAGACTTTTAGCTAAGTCCTTAATTTCATCCCTTACCTTTCTGGCCTGATCGATGGATTCTCTTTTCTTGATGTAGTTGTAAATGCTGCGTAGTGAAGCTTTGGCTTCATCATCCCAGATTACAGTGTAATTCTTTTTTACCACTGCTCCATCTCCTTTTCAATGTCCTCCTGGGTTGTATAATAACCAGCCTTTACTCTTTCCTTGGCATTCCGGATTCTGGTCTTATAGGTTTCTTCATCCATAGGAGAACCTGGAAGGGTGTAATCTTCATCACTTTCATAGTTTGTCGCTATGGCATGTACAAGCCGTAAAAAACGCTCATCGCCTTTATCTATGTACCGGTGAAGTTCTTGTCGTATCTGTACTGTGTTCATAATTTCTAAGATCATTGTCTCTACAAATTTAACGATTAATACATACTTAAGTTTTGTTTTGACTAAACAAAAGTTTAGTCCGAAAGAGGATGATACTTTTCTACCTCGGTTTTCAGTTCTTCCAGGTTGTTCATTGCATACCGCTCTGTACTGCTTACATGCTTATGTCCGGCCATGTATTGCACCTGCCGCAGGTTGTGGTTATTCAACCAGTGAACGATCACGCTGCTGCGGATTTGCCGGGCATCCCTTACGGCAGGATTTATCCTCCTTAATGCCCTGAACAGATGGTGTATGCTATTTTTAAGGTTTGCATTCCCTTCCATGCTGATAAACAGTTGATCCACCTTCGCTGAAGCTTCGGTGGACAAAGTCGTGTTCTTTATAAGTTCCGGTCTGATCTGGTTTAGGTATTCATGCAGGTCGAGGATCTGAAAGGGCTGTAAGTTTAATTTCCGGCTGTTGCTGCGTTTGCTGCCCGGTATATGGATTTTACCTGCCTGCAGGTTGATATGACGGGTTTGCAGTTTTCTGAGTTCATCGGTTGTTACTCCCTGGTAAATGTAAATACCCAGCATGATTTTATTCCGCTTTGTCCTGGTATCAATAACCGGGTAAGCATTGTATATTTCTTCCAGTGTTTCAAAAGCTAAAAGATCATGAGGGAGTTTTTGTTTTATGCCTTTCAGGTAAAGATTTGCTGCCGGGTTGATCAGATCCTCATTACTTTGTTTCAGATGCTCGTAATAGTTTCGTACTGCCCGCAAAATGGAGTTAATGTGTTTCTTGCTCTTTCCGGTTTGCTTGCAATGATCAATAAATGCTAACAGATCATTATAGTTTGTCTCTGTTACTTTTTCCGTTTCCAGCCACTTTAAAAAACAGCCTGCATAATTCGATTTCTGTCGGATAGTGCCGGCTTCATTTCCCAACTCCTGCAGGTAACGTTTAAAGGGGATCAGCTTAACCTGTATCTCTTTGTTAAAGCTGTATTCGGTTTTTCTATTCATTGGCTATATGTGTGTAGATTTGTGTTGATTCTAAACTTCTATGCCCCAGGAAGCGGCTTACGCTTTCCAGGCTCATGCCAGATTGCAACAGGTGAGTTGCTATCGAGTGACGAAGGGTATGAAGTCCGGTTTCCAGTGGCAGTCCGGCAGTCTTTACCAGTTTTTGAAGCCTTGTTATAATGCTGTTGCCATGCATTCTTTTTACCCGGATGCTTAGTAATAGTGCTGTTTCTTTGCGATCCGGCTTAAAGCTTTTCAGATGCTCCCTGGCCACACAGATATAATTTTGCAGGTCTTCTTTTACCGTTTCGCTCATGGGGACATAGCGCTCTTTGTATCCTTTGCCTTTTTGCACATACACCAGCCTTTCTTTTAGCAGGATATCGCTCATATCGAGGCTTAACCCTTCATTGCGTCTTAGGCCACAACCGTAGTAAATACTTAACATGGCCCGATCCCGGATACCCAGAATATCATTATCGCAAGCTTTATACAGGCCTTTGATTTCTCTTTGGGTAAGTATTACCCGGCTGTTTTCCTGGATAACAGGAACCTGTAGATCGATTTCCAGAACTTGCTTGCCGCTAATTTGTAAATACTTGCTGAACCTGCGAAGGGCGTTAATATTGCTGATTATGTAGTTTTGCGAAAGGCCCCCGGATTGCTTTTTATTCTTTCTTTCCTGCAAGTATTCGTAGTAAACCTTTATGATCTGTTTATTGATGCTTTGTACTTTCAGGATACCCTGGCCAGTAAGGTAAATGAAAAAATCCCGTAAATAATTGGTTGAAGCATACACGGTACTATCAGCATATTCCAGGGTTTTTAACCATTTTTCAAAGCCTTGCAGCAATAGCATGTATTCCGGGGCCATCGAAGGGTATATACTATGCATTTTGAAGTATAACAGTTATACTTAAGTTTCCTTAATTGACAGTACTTACCGGGGCATTAAGTATAACATCGCTGGTTGTTACACTTCCGTTATACTTACTTTTTATCTTCTGGAGGATCTCATCAAGCACGTTCATGTTTCGCTGCAGGTCTCCGTATTCATTCCAGTTCAGTACTTCATACTCATAGCCTGATTTACGGTTTCCACCTACCTTTCGGATATATCCCCGGTTTTCCAGATCACGCAGGTAGCGGTTTACAGTCATAGGATTTAAGCGCAGTTTGCTTCTGATTTCCTTGGCGTAAAAGCTTTCTTTTTGCGTAGACTTTATATGGTATTTTAAGCCTTCGAAGAATTCACGCACCTGCCGGGGCAGTTCGTCGCTTTTGGCCAGCAGTACATCTTTTAAAAGCCGGTTTGCCCAGGCAATGTCTTCTAAAGTTGTTTCTATAAATCGCTCTCCGGTAAGATTATCCGTTTTTACTTCCCGCTGATACTGGTGGTAAAAAGTAATGGTTTCTATAAAGGCCAGGTAGTGGCTGTTTGTGCGTAGCGGCTTAAAAACATAATCGGGGATCTTCAGTTGCTCGGCATAAGAGTTCCGGACACGGATAGGTTTTAACACTTGCTGCATTTGCCGGAAAAACTCTTTTAACTGGTGTTCGTAGCGGTTGTCTATCTTCCCTGCCGATAGTTTTCTTTGGTAGTCCATGATCCCTTCTTTATGCTCTGATTTATTGTCCAGGTAGATCAGTAAACTGCGGTTGGCATTGTCCTCGTAAAGTCTTTCCCTTGTGGTAGTGCCTGCCAGACAGATCGGCCCTTCTACTTTCAGGGTAATGGTTTTCAGGTTGCCCTTGCTGTCTTTTATGGGGATGGTTTTACTTATTTTCTTTTTGCTCTGCAACTCTCTTAGCGGATATAGTACCTGTTCTGCCCCATCCATATCCTCGATCAGTACCAGTTTATTTCTTAACTCCCTCTGATCAAAGTAGTAAAAAGCATTTTCTGATAAGATGGTAATTTCCAGTTTGTCATACTCTGGTATTAGTTCGGATATCTTTTCCTGCAGGTAGGTTTTACCTGTACCACTTGCTCCCAGGCTGATAATATGCAAAGGCTGTTCCCTCAGTCTCGAAGTAAATACCAGGTACATCAGCAAGCGGTTGTTTTCCTCTCCAATCACACCTGTTTTGCCGATGTCCTCGCCTGTTCGCTCCATAAGTTTTGGAGATTTTAAGTAGTTGATTGCCTTTTGTCGTTGTTGCTCTGTGAGTTCTTTTCTTTTGGGTTTTTGCTCTTTCTGGCTCTCAATCCTGCTTAACCGGTAGCGTTCTATTTCATCGATCAGTTGGGCCAGGATTCGGTTGAGTTGGGTAGTGCCGGTCTCCAGTCTTTCAGAAGCTCTGCTGATTAGTTTTTCTAAATAATCGGAGTTGTACAGGTCAAGGGTGTGGCGTATGGAGTGCAAAGGATCCTGCGTATCCACCCGGCTGATCTTTAGCGTGACTCGCAGCCGGTCCAGTTGGTGCAGGCTGATACCGCCCAGCAAAACGATCTGCAGACTATCGACCGTAAAGGTGATGTATTCAGGATTTTTGGTGTTTAGCGTTCCGGTGATAAGTGGGTGTTTTTCTTTTTCAATTGAAAGAAAAAAATCCTTCCTGGCTTGCAGTAGGTGGGTGAAGACCTCCGAATCGTGGCTAATGGATAGGCTGTTTATGTCTTCGCCCTCCGGAGTTTCTACGTAGGTGATCTTGATCCCTGATTTTAACTCGTGTAAAGTTTCAGCCTGTTTGGCTATCGCTTCTATTCCGGCTTCATCTCCGTCAAAAAACAAAATGATTTCTTTTAACTGGTTTAGGTCTTTTATTGTTTGCCGGTGTTCTTCGGTCAGGCCGTTGGTACCATACAGGGAAAGAACTGCGCATTCCTCCATAATCTCCTTAACCTGTAACAGGGTGGCTGCATCGATCACGGCTTCGGTTAAGATCAATTTGGTTGTGCCTGGTTTCGGATAACCCGGATAAAGCCCTGTGCGATTGCCTGTGTAAAAGTGTTTGGCATTTTCTTTCTCAAAGATCGATCTTCCGTATAGACTACTTACCTTGTTCTTATTGTCCCGAAGTGGAAAGACAATGCAGTATTTCAGCTTATCGTATTTGTTGCCGGTATTGTAGCCTACATCGTTTAGTGAGAGGTTTCGGCTTTTTAAGTACACTTTGGCCTTGCTGCTGCGTTGCAAGGCATACTTAAAGCCTTCAAACAGTTTTACATAGTCTTCCGGTTTTGTTTCCGGTTGCACATAGCCCAAAAACTCTTTGGCTTTCATAATCGCATCATGCTTAGAGATATTCTCCTGTTTCATGATAAAATCTATCTGGTCACCGTTACCGGCGGAGCAATTTGAGCTAAAGCAATTCCATGTGCCTGTCTTAGGGTACACCTGAAAGCTGGGTGTTTTGTCATCATGGAAGGGGCATTTCAGGCGATTGTTCCTGTCCGGTACCAGGTTGTAGTGTGCCAGGACTTTCAGTATGGAAAGGTTTTGTTTGATGTGGCGTATGTCCATGTTAATAACTTTTTGTTTTGCGTATCTGATATATTTAATTACAAATGTGCTATATTTTATCCAGTCAGACTATATCAAGTTTTTAACAATATGCTATATTAAAAGTCCAAACACCCTGCATATTTGCTATCTTTGTTGTTGATAATTTACTGATCAGCTATAAAATGACAGAACTAGGAAAAAGGATTCAACAGCTCAGAAAGCAGCAAAATCTTTCACAAACCGATCTTGCAAAACTTATCGGTGTTTCTTACGCTCAACTTAGCCGCTACGAAATTAAAGGGGCACAGCCCCCGGCCGAAGTGCTTAAAAAGATTGCTGATGCCCTGGGTACTACGATTGATTTCTTAGTGAGTGGAGACTCCGATCAAAAAGCTCGTTCTATGCTTACCGATAACGAACTCCTGCAGCAGTTCAAAGCCGTGGAGCAAATGGATGATGATGACAAACGAACCGTTAAAAGGCTGATCGATGCGTTTATTACTAAAAGGAAGATTCAGCAATTAGCTCTTTAATGCCCGATGAAGAATACATAAAACAAAAGTACCAGGCACTGTCCTACGGTAACGAGCAGTTTGATAAAAACGTGCTTTTTATTGCTTCCGGTGCTCTGGGTATTTCTTTTGGCTTTATAGAAAAGCTTGTGCCTGACCTTTCAACTACTCAACACAAGTGTTACTTAATCGATTCCTGGTATTGTTTTGCCGGGGTTATTTTTATCAGCCTGTTGGCGCATTTTATCTCTGTAATGGCCAACCGTTGGGCGATTGTTAATGACAAAATGGAAGCTGACAGATACAATAAGATCTCACGCCGCTGGAACTATCTTGTACGTTTTTTTAACGTGCTGATGATTGTAGGGCTGCTGGTGGGTATTCTACTGCTTATAACATTCGTTAACCAAAATATATAGTAATGGCAAAAAAAATCCAAACACCTAAAACAACACCTCAGGTAAAACCTAGCAAGAGGTCCGTTCCCGGAACTTCAAAACCTGTTAAAGCCATGGAAATTCCACCTAAAACAAAGACCGGGTTAAGTAAGAAAAAATAAAATAAATATGCGTTTTATTGGTAATAGGATACTCTAGCAAAGTTGAGAACTTGGCAAGCACCGGGGATGACTTAAATTTGTTTATATGTTTTAGCTCTGAATACGCACTCGTTCCAAACAAGCACGAGGAAATTTTTCAATCAAACTAAAACAGTTATACATTTTATAATATGAATAAAATAAAAACTGATAATTACAAATGTATTTACTGTAAAAAAACAATAACGAATGTAAAAGGATTTTGCTCTTTAAAATGTTTTATCAAGTATATAATATTCGAGTTACTTTATTTTCTGTTCCCAAAATATTAATTCGCCATGCACTCTTCTTTATAAATCTTTTCGGATCCTTCGATACCATTCTCAACAGCTTTTAATATATTCTCACATCCAAGATCATAATTTTTGTTCTCAATGTATATTAATCCAATATATTTATATGCCACCTTGTATGTGCTATCCAATTCAAGAGATTTCTTAAAATCAGCTAGTGCATTATCAAAATGTTTTAGTTTATAAAACGCAAATGCTCTATTGATCATAGATAATGAATGGTTTGGCATTATTTCAAGAGCTTTGTTGTAGTATTTGATTGCTTCAGAGAATTCATTTATCTCAGATTTAAGTATGCCCAAATTATAGTAAGCATCAATATAATCATCTTTTAAATGAATGGCTTTAAGATAGTTTGTTTGAGCTTCTTTGTATTTTTTTATCTCGTGATAGATAAGACCTTTGTTATAATAAGCTATTGCAGATACATTATCTATCTGTGCAAGATAATTATTAATATCTGCTAAAGCTAAATCATATTCTTTTGCCTTATAATAGGCTATTCCGCGATATAAAAATGCTTCAAAATAAAGTGAATCAATTTCTAATGCTTTTCCATAATTAATAATTGCTTCATTCAGCTTATTTTCTAAGACTTTTAAATCTGCCATAGCTTTATAGGCGTATGCATTATTGGGATCTTCAGTTAATAATTTGGCCAAAACAGTTGTCAAACTATCATAATCTTGTGAAATTGCCGGTAATTCAATAGAAAAGAGGGTTGTCATAAAGACACATATCACACCAGCTTTTAAGATTCTATTTCTATTGGTTTTCAATATCATAAAGTCTTTGTAAATATTTTTCGGTTTCATTTTCTGTTGCTTGAATAATTTCGTTTCGAACTCCCTCATTATTTAGTCCAGCCTCTATTGTTTTTCCTGCTTCATAATCAACCATGTCCGCAGGTGTGGATTCGTCTCCCAATTCTGTTGATTTCATCACTTTTGTGACAACACCAAGAGATCTCCCAAGTACTTTTTTAGTGCTCTGAGAAATGATTTTCTTTTTTACTGCTTTGTCTAATGCTTTATCTGTAGCTTTCCCCTTTGCATAATCCTTTGTTTTTGATTTCAAAACATCTTTAATTGTTTTCTGCTCAATTTCCTTTGGTTTTGCATCAAAGGTGACATCAATAGAATTTTCAGAAAAGCTGACGTCAATTCTACTATAAATTGCACCGGCTACTTGTAACATATCGTTTCGCGAGACTCCTTCGTAATTGCCTCCATAATGAACAGCAACTAATTTCTTAGTAGCAGCTATTTTTATATTTGCTGAAGTTTGTGCTTGAGCTACTGTTTTTTGTATAACTTTTGAGGAAGGATTTGTGGATAATTTTTGACCAATTGGATTTTGATCTTGTGGTGCCTTCCCATCAGGGTCAATAAATCTAATGGGATTGTTTAATGCGTAATTGTAAGGTGTCCAATCAAAGTATTCTTCAGCTTTTGGATCCGGTACATGCCACCTCCCTAACGCCGGATCATACATCCTTGCCCCGTAATCATACCAACTTACGCAAGTTTTTTACTGTTCCGTCAACTGCTTATCACCTCCAAAACAGGTATTTCAAAGAACTTAATTTCAGTTAAAAATAAAAAAAATATCTGATCAGATCATTAAGAGTTAAATTTATCAATAGCTATATCTTTAGCAAGATGACTAACCTCGCTACATTCTTCCTCTAGTAAACCCTTTAGTTTATCAACATATATATTTTTATTTGGTACATTAGAGATTTCTTTGTCAAAATCATCTAACACTTTATTTGCATGGTCTACAATGTTTTTTACTGCTTTTTCTATTGAATAGGCTAACTCCTTGCCACGTTCTTCTAAATCTTCAAAAACATTTTGTTTCTTTTTCCTTTTAAATGAACTAATTGTATCCTTTGCAATTTTTTCTAATCTTTTTCTAGTCTCATTTTTAATTGCTATAATCCTTTGATTCATTTGATCTTCTGTAGTTCCCATAATCTTTAAAATTTATATTCAAAAAAATATCAATCGTCAAGCCTTGTCATAACAAATTTATGCTATTAATTAACTGAATGACAGTTATGTTAATAAAAAAAATAAGTCATTCACAGATATGACTAAAGTTTTTCTCCCCACACCAGCCCGTCTGTGGCTTCCCTTTCCCTGCGCCATTTACAGCACATTGCTTTTTTTCTTTTAATTGAGTTTTATTTGATATGGCAAAAGCAAAAAATCAAAGAGCTGTAAAAGCCAGGACGCACAGATAAAACCACCCCAAGCTAAGTAACATAATAAACCTTATACAACAGCCGCACAGATCCTCCGCTCTCTCCAAAGCTTTCGCATAAGGGTTACTATGTTAAATAGCCACACGGCCTGACCCGCCCCATGAAGAAGCATTCCGGTAAAAACAGACTAAAACCAAAGCCCTTAAAGCAAATCTAGCCCCGTATTGTTTTTGCCCAAAAGACTACGGCATAAACCCACAAGCCTGACACACTATCCATTTATTCCGTTTCCTTTTGTTCAAAACCAACACTCCGGCTTTTGGATGCCTAAGGTTTTGGTTTAAGGCAAATAGTGGCATACTATTCTATAAACTGTCAACAATACAAGAACCGAACGCACTATCCATCTTAGGACAAAATCCGATACGATCATGTTTTTTACTGTAGGATTATTTAAATCCCCTTTGATTTCTGTTTTCCAAGTTGAGCTTTTATACTCGATAATTTGCCGTTTGTTTTTTTTAGAAGCCATAGCTCTGCGGATTAATTTTTTTTAAGCCGCGAGAGCCGCTATAAATCTATGGTCTGATCGTTAGAAGTTAAAGGACACATTTTTTAACCTCGCTCTATCCCTTGTAAATAAAGGGGTTTGTAATATCTACATGTTATCTGGGTGCCATCTAGGGGCGGTTTAGGTGCACTTTTAGTTCAAAATACCCGTGAAAACTGGTTAAGATTTTCTGGCATTAAGACAGGGCTAACCTTAATACTGGATTAGGCAACTATTCAAGCCGTGGGTTGGGAAGTGTCAAGGTTTCCGGTTAAAAGTTTTTTGCCTTCTTCAGTTAAAAGAAAAAAGTTTTAACCGGAACCCGCAGGGCTTGACCTTGACTGTGGGATGGCGCTGGCTTATCTTCGACTAATACGGTTTTAAGGTGGTGTTTTACCCAATGGTTTGGGGTGGTGGTCGGGGTAGCTGGAGGATTGAACACATCAACAAGGGTTTGCAAAACTCTTGTTACCGCTTTTGCAGCAAACAGCTCTTTAAAAAACTTTGATTTTCGAGCGAGGATCTGAGCGGTTTTTTAATGTGCTGTTTGTCAAGGTTGGCTGTGTGTCGGGGGCGTGGGGCAATTTAACATAATACCAGTTATAGCTGACTGCCGAAAACACTTCATTCATACCGCTTAAAATAGGCTGTTCTATAACTTGTATTATGTTACTTTGCTTTGGGTATCAGATTTTTTGGCGTGTCTTTTTGCCCTGAGCGATGCATGAAAGGATCTGCAAAAAGCATGACAAAAAATATGGTACAGAAGGGCGGGCATTGGATCGGCTGTGGGTTTTAAATCATTGCAGCCCTGCTACCTCCTAAGTAATCTTTGATTGAGGATATATTTAAAAGCTTCTCTTTCTTTCCTGCTTCCAGTTTGATATCCTTATTTCCACTGACCAAAGATTCCAGGGGTATCCCTAAGTATCTGTTCAGTAAGGTTATCATTTTTAGCGTTAAGGTCCTCTTTCCATTCAACACTTCAGACACTCTGGTCTTGCCTCCAAATAGTGGCGCAATGTCTGCTTGCTTCAGGTTCATTTGTTCCATTCTGAACCTAATAGCTTCTATCGGATCAGGAGCTTCCATCTGGTGGTGTTCCTGCTCGTATTTCTCAACAAGTAATGATAAGAGCTCGATTTCTTCTCCTTCAGGACTATCTGATTCGATAGCATTTTCAGAGCTGTTGATTAGGTTATAAATCCTTTCGCAAGCTTCATTGTATTCCTGTTCTGTCTTTAATATTTTAGTTTTCATAACTTACAGTTTTAGTATCTATTTTATCATATTCTTTATGTGTGCCGAACCACACGATAAAAACAATTTTGAGTTTGTATTCAATATCCACGATTAACCGATAATCATTACCTTTTATATTGAACACTACCCGTTTTGAGCTTATTATGCTTGCATTTCCATATTTTGCCTTCAGTTCGTTTGCATTATTCCAGGTCGAGTATTTTACTTCATAAATCCATGCTTTAAGCGATTCTGCTGCTTGCTGGTATTTACTCAACTTGCAATAATCCGTGAGAGTTCTCTCTTTTATTATTCTCATACTTTACAAAGTTAGTAAAAGTTACCAAATAGGGTAACTTTTTAATATTTATTTAAAGGATGATATTTCTCCAGCCTGCTCTGCAACTTGTCCAGATTGTTTAACTGATACCGTTCGGTTGAACTTACATATTTGTGCCCGGCCATGTACTGGACTTCCCGTAAATTGTAGTTTTTCAGCCAGTAGGTTATCACGCTTGCCCGGATTTGTTTCGGGCTTTGGATCTCAGGATGCGTTTTCCGGATTTTCCGGAACAGGTGGTGTAATGAGTTTTTAAGTTGCTCGTTTCCTTCCATGCTTATAAATAGTTGTTCGGTTTCTTCCTTTATGAGCTTCGGCCTGATCTTGATTTCATATTCATACAGATCGAGGATCTGGAAGGGTTTTAACGATAATGTCCGGCTGTTTCTTCTGCGGTTTCCGGGAATATAGATTTTGCCTTTCTTAAGTTTCAGGTGGTTTACTTCCAGCTGGTGCAGTTCTTCGGTTGTTATGCCCTGGTAAATCAGTAAGCCTAAAATAGCTTTGTTTCGTTTGTCCCGGTCGGTTATTGTTTCAAAGGTTTGGTAAAGGTTTTCAAGCCTGTCAAAGCTGATAATGTTTGAAGGTAGTTTTTGCTTTATTCCTTTTAAATGAAGGTTTAAAGCGGGATTAATAATGTTAGGATTCTTTTTCTTTAAGTACTCGTAAAAGTTTCGGATAGCCCTTAGTTTGCTGTTTATATGCTTCTTGCTGTTCCCTTCCAGTTTGCAGTAATCTATGAAGTTCAGTAAATCATTGTACCGGGTTTCATTGGGTTGTAAGTGTTCAGATTCCAGCCAGGTTAAAAAGTAGCCTGCATAGTTCGATTTCTGACGGATGGTGTTTTGATCATTCCCAAGTTGCTGCAGGTAGTTTTTAAAGTCTCTCAACTTCTCTTCTATCTCTTTATTAAAAGAGTACTCAGGTTTCTTACTCATAAGCTAAGTGAGTATAAATCTGAGTAGATTCTAAACTGGCATGCCCTAAAAACTGGCTGACTTCTTCCAGTGTCATTCCTGATTGCAAAAGGTGGGTAGCTATCGAGTGTCGCAAAGTATGCAGGCCGATTCCTGCCTTGCCGGCAGGCAGGTCCTTTTCTATCCTTGCTTTATTTACCAAGTGTTGCAACCGGATTATTAAACTATTGCCGTGCATCCTTTGAACCCGAATGCTTAAAAACAAGGCTTCCGGTTTGATATTCTTAAAGCTGAGTATCTTTTCCCGGGCTACATAAATGTAATTTTCCAGATCCTCTTTTACTGCTTCGGTCATGGGAACATAGCGTTCCCGGTAGTTCTTACCTTTTCTGACATAGATTCGTTTTTCCCTCAGCAATATATCAGATACATTTAAAGCTATTCCCTCACTTCTTCTTAGCCCACAACCATAGTACACGCTAAGTATTGCTCTGTCCCGGATTCCCAATATATCATTTTCACAAGCTTTGTACAGCGCTTTGACTTCTTCCCGGGTTAATACGGTTTTGGTTTCTGTGGTGATGGCTTGTAGCTGTAAATCGATTTCTATGGTTGCCTTTCCGGTTACTTGGAGGTATCTGCAGAACCTTTTGAGTGCATTGATATTGCTTACTATGTAGTTATTCGAGAGGCTGCCGGATTGTTTCTTATTGGCTCTTTGCTGTAGGTATTCGTAATAGGTTTTAATAACCTGGTTATTGATCTGGTTTAGTTCTTTGATGGGTGTTTTATCGAGCCAGGTAAAAAAATCCCTTACATAATTCACCGAAGCATAGACCGTGCTTTCTGCGTATCCTATGGCATTGAGCCATTTTTCAAAGTCGTTTTGTATTATAACGTTTATAGCCATTACGATGGACTTTTATACCCCTGCCTTGCATTTCGGTGGGCTACTGGGATACTGCCTTTAACTCTCTGACATCGTTTAGATTAAGTATCCCATTTTTGTTTTGGGATACTGTTGGGATACGGGATACCTGACTGCCGTCGAGGCAGGCTGATTTTTTGATGTTTTCCAAGGCTTCATCCAGTGCCGTCTTAACATGTTTCTGCAGCTTCTGGTATTCATCCGGTTTGATGATTTGGTATTCAAAGCCCTGACGGTATTTGTTGCCTCCGGTTATTTTTATGTAATTGTTTCGTAGTAATTCTAATATGTAACGGTTGCAACTGCTCGATGTCATGCGGAAGGTTTCCCTGATTTCTTTGCTGTAAAAGGTTTCCTTATTGCCTGTTTTCTGCCAGTTTTTAAGCCTTTCAAAAAAGGTTCTTACTGCTCTTGGCAGTTCATCAGCCTTGGCCAGTAAAACATCTTTTAACAGCTTGTTTGCCCACTCAATGTCCTCTAAGTTTGTTTCAATATATCTTACTCCTGTTTCCGGATCGGTCTTTATTTCTCTCTGGTATTGATGGTAAAAGGTAATGGTTTCGATAACTGCAAGGTAATGTGAGTTTGTCCGGAGTGGCTTAAAGATGTATTCCGGGAGCTTGAGCATTTCAGCGTAAGGGTTTCTGACTTTTATTGGTTTTAGTACCGTTTGCATATCTTTAAAAAACTCCTTCAACTCGTTTTCCTGTTTGCTGTTTACTTTCCCTGCCGATAGTTTGCGCTGGTATTCCATGATTAGTTCTTTATGGTTGTGGCTGTTGTCAAGGTAAATTAATAAGCTGCGGTTTGAGTTGTCCTCAAAAAGCCTTTCTCTGGTTGTGGTCCCGGCCAGACAAATTGGACCTTCAACGTGTAAAGTGATAGTTTTCAGGTTTCCTTTGCTGTCTTTAATAGGGATAGTTTTGGATATCTTCTTTTTGCTTTGCAGTTCCCGAAGCGGATAAAGTACATCCTGCGCTCCATCCATGTCCTCAATCAGTACCAGTTTGTTTTTAAGCTCCTTTCTATCGAAGTAGTAAAAAGCATTCTCTGAGAGTATGGTAATTTCCAGTTTTTCCTGCTGTGGTATCAGCTCACTTACTTTCTCCTGCAGGTAGGTTTTCCCGGTTCCACTTGCTCCGAGACTTATAATGTGTAAAGGTTGTTCCCGCATTCTCGATGTAAATACCAGGTACATCAGTAGTCTGTTATTTTCTTCGCCTATCATCCCGGTTTTGCCAATGTCGTTGTTTGTGCGTTCCATCAGGTTAGGGGATTGTAGATAGTTTATTGCTTTCCGGTAACGCTGTTCGCTGAGTTGTCTTTCTTTAGGTTTTTGCTCCTTTTGGCTTTCGATTTTACGTAACCTGTAGGCTTCTATTTGTTCGGTCAGTTCTGCTATGGCTCGCCTGATTGTATTGGTTCCGGTTTCCAGTTGCTCACTGGCTTTGTTAATAAACTTCTCCAGGTAATCGGAGTGATACAGGTCGATGGTGTGTCGGATAGAATGCAGAGGATCGCTTGTATCGGTTCTACTGACTTTTAATGTGATCCGCAACCTGTCTAGTTGCTGCAGGTTAATGCCTCCCAGGATGATGATTTGCAAACTCTCATTTGTATAAACCATAAACTCAGGGTTATGAGTGTTGAGCCTGCCTGCCTGTGCACCGACAGGGCCTGGCTCTGACACACTCCCGGTCAACTCCCCAGTTCCGGGTAGGTTCTCATTTAAAAGAAAAAGGTCTTTACGGGTTTCTAAAAGATGGATTAAAAATTCAGTATCGTAAGCTAGCGATAAACTGTTTATGTCTTCGCCTTCGGGTGTTTCTACCTTGGTTAGCTTTACTTCGGGTAACAGCTCGCTAAGTTCTTGGTGGTATTTATGTATAGCTTCATTTGCTGCCTGATCACCATCAAAGAAGAAGATTATTTCTTTTAATTGAGTTAGTTCTTTAATGGCTTGTCTGTGTTCTTCTGTTAGCCCGTTTGTTCCGTAGCAAGATAATATTTCATAATCTGTTGTAATCTCCGGTAACTGTAAAAGTGTCGCAGCATCTATAATGGCTTCGGTTAATATTAGCCTGGTGGTTTCTTGTTTTGGGGAGTTTGGATAAAGTCCTTGTCTATTCTTTAAATAGTAGTGTTTTGAGTTATTGTTGTCGGTTATCGACCTGCCGTAAATGCTGATGATTTGGTTTTGCTTATTCTTTAGAGGAAAGATAATACAGTCTTTTGCAAAGGCAGTGTAGGTTGTGCCGTTGCTGTTTGGAACACTTCCATTGTAGGGGATTAATAAGCCTGCATCTATACACTTTTGTTTGTCTGCTTCGCTCAGTTTGCCCCGGTAGTGGAACTGGCCGGAGTTGTAACCGATCTCTAAAAGATCATGGCTTAGGTTTCGGCTTTGCAGGTATTCTCTTGGCCTTGTGCTTATCAGATGGCTTAAGCCGTTCTGGAAGTTTGTAAAAAACTTGGTGAGTATTTCCGAATGATTTTGTTTTGGCTGTTTTTTTGGTGGTTTGGGGTTTCTGTTTATTGGTTGTACTTCTTCGCAAAGCTCTGTTGCCTTTAAGATTCCTTTGTGCTTGTTTCCTTCTTTCAGGCTGCAGAACTCGATTGCATCGCCATTCTTGCCACAACCAAAGCAGTTAAAGGTATTTGTTTTGGTGTAGATCTTCATGCTGGCATTGCCATCCTCATGAAAAGGGCAGTTAAGCATGTTGTTTCGGTTGGATTTTAAGCCGTAATGTTTTAAAACGGTTTGGATTTTTAGGCGCTTTTTAATTTCGGGGAGTTGCATTGTTAAAAAGTTTTTTAATGTGTCTTATAAGACACAAAGAAAAGCATAAAAGACATTTAACAAAAGTGCTTCTATTGTCTACTTATTAACAATGAGACATATTTCTCCTTTAAAACCAAGTCTTATTAGGTATATTTGTATGTTGATAAATACTTTTAAGACATGATTTCTATAGGTGCTCAAATACAAAAACTAAGAAAAGAAAACAGTTTAAGCCAGGCGCAGTTAGCGGAAAAGATTGGGATTTCATTAACCCAGCTACAACGTTACGAGAATAAAGGTGTTCAGCCTCCTGCTGACATTCTTAAAAAACTGGCTGATACGTTTAACACTTCCATTGATTTTCTTGTCTATGGCAACTCTGAGCAAAAGGCAGAGCAGAGCATTGAGGACAACGAACTTCTATCTCAATTTAAGGAGGTAGAAAAACTCAACAGCACAGACAAAAACACCATTAAGGATATTATTGACGCTTTTATTAAGCGGAGTAAGTTAAACCAGATTGCTGCACTATAAATTTTTTTTGCCGATACGTGTCTACTTCCCTGGACATATCATAAATAACGCTGGCTGACCAAGTATTGTATCATACTTATTACTATTCCAATTTGCATTTGTCTTAATCCTAACTTCTTTACCATCTATCTCATATAGAAAATAATTATAAGTGTTCTTATCAATGTTTGATAACCACTCCCATTTTATTTTTTCAGCCTCGTTTATCTTTAAATAAGATTCCGATTCAAATACATTATCAGGACGCCAAATAGTGAGTTTACTGTTATTTAGAAAAACAATTTTTAATATCTCCTCATTCTTTTCATAGTCAACACTTAATAGTTCATTTATTGATTCTAGATTCCTCCCTTCCCAATCTCCCCAAATCCTTATTATCCCTCCGCTAAAAATATTCTCCTTATTTCTAAATTTTTCTGCAAATTCTTGGGCACTGAGTTGCTTTACATCGCTTTGATCAGTCAGAGGCAGATTATCCAAAGTTGGTGTCGCATGTATAGCCGTAAGAAATTCAAGAATCCCCCTCCTTAAAATAACCACATATATTTTGTATCCCAAATAAAGTCCAAGTAGGGCTAATGCTAACGATATTATTAAGCCAATATCATTATCATTATCTGATGTATAGATAATTAATACCCCTATTAATGATAGCCCAGCAAATACTATTAAGCCAAAAAATGAGGCAACTATATGCCTTAGTATTTTACTTAATCTGGACATTTATTTCAGTATCAATAACAATAACAATTTGTTTTAATTTTCTATAGCTCACTACAAGTATAATAATTCCGATTAACCACACCAACCAGTAAACTATATTAAATCTTAAGGACGAAAGTATTTCCCAATAAAAATCAGATATCAATGCTTTAACACTATAGATTAAATTATATGTAAAATGAATTATTATAACAAGCCAAACGTTATAATAAACATCTATAATAGAGGCAAGAAGAACTCCGAATATGAAAGTAATTAAAATGTTTATTGGATTTGCAAAATGAATTACAGAAAATAATAAACTCGAAATGATAATGGCAATCTTCTTATTATACTTCCTCTTCATTCCCAAAAAAATGAAATTCCTGAAAAAAAGTTCTTCAGCAAATGGACTTATCAATAAGATGGTTATATAACTAAAAAGCTCCGTCAAGAAGCTTTTTTCAATCATTCTTTCATGAGGAATGAGAGTTTTCTGAAGGTATAATTCTTTAATAATTCTAATGTTATTAAAAGGATCAAAAAACAGATGCAACCCTACTGAAAATAAGATAATTAACAATATAACTTTCGGATTGGTAATCTCTGCCTTTTTTGATGAAAAAATAGGGGTTTTCTTAATTATATACAGATAGATTATGCAAATTGAGATTGCACTGGCATAAGAAATAAGATCAATTAAAGTTACTGATGCCTTGCTTTTCAGTAACACTTCAAATAACAGGTTAAAAATAAGATACAGGATAAAGAAAGCAGCAGTCAATATAACTGCTGCTAATATCGTTACTTGATATTCTTTATGTTTATTCTTCATTAATGTAATTGCTCAATTCCAATTTAAGGAGAATGAATCAGTTTATTCAATTGCTTATTTTTCTCTTTAAGTTGTTTTGTTGCTCTAGGAATAACTATTTCAGTATCCTTAATTATCATTATCCCCTGTCCTCCTTTGTATCCTCCAGCAGGATCCGGTCCATTATCATTAAAGGTTCTTGACCTCTCATTTACCAATTGATTTGCGTCTGCAATTTTCTGTTGAAGTTGAGAAATGTCATTAACCAGACCTTTATATTCATCAAAATTATTAGAAATATTGGTAGCTGCAATTCCAGGGCTATTGCCTGAAGAAACTGGAACAGGATCTGTTTTAGTTGTTCCTGCATAATGATCAATAACTTGATCACTTGTCCCAGTTTTCCTTTCTTCTCTGTATGTAACTGTTTCCGATGAAGATGTGGTGCTGGATGTTGTTTTATCTTCAACTATATTTCCATCTTTATCAATAGTAGTACTTGCATTCGTGGTTGTTGTAGTAGTTTTATCGTGCCTGTATGTATTACCTTCAGAATCTGTTGTGTAGGTAGAATTTTTTTCAGTATTTATATTCGTTTCGTTTACCGTAATTGATCCATCATCATTATTAGCGATTTCATTGACTTTAACTTCATCTTCCTTTCCTAATCCCATATAATCAGTAAACCTAATTGGATTATTACCAGCATAGAGATAAGGTGATTGGTAATTATATTTTTCAGCCCATGGGTCTATTGTAGTAAACCTCCCCAAACTAGGATCATACATCCGTGCTCCATAATCATACCAACTTACGCAAGTTTTTTACTGTTCCGTCAACTGCTTATCACCTCCAAAACAGGTATTTCAAAGAACTTAATTTCAGTTAAAAATAAAAAAAATATCTGATCAGATCATTAAGAGTT
>Ga0315547_1001099_pt1 | contig 22600 bp, 20 predicted proteins | sample SalMarSW160240MG_2_FD_202542 | JGI IMG/M metagenome (GOLD analysis project Ga0315547, IMG submission 202542) | Salt marsh sediment microbial communities from the Plum Island Ecosystem LTER, Massachusetts, United States - Salt Marsh Sediment SW1601-240 ...
GTATGTCCGTCTACAAAATCGCTAAGGCTATGGGTAGGAGCACAACAACCATCAGGCTGTATCTATTCAACGCAGGATTAAGACGGATAAGGGAAGCTCCAATGACGATAGTCACTTAACACAATTAACAGGCAAGGGTGTCCTGTTCATTAGGGATACCTTGCCTTTTGTGTCCATTTTAGGGGCGGTCAGGGAAACCTGGCTGCCCCTTTTTTGTTTCCAAGAGGGGCGACGCCCCTCTCTCAAGTGGTGCTATAGCACTAGACCACCGAGAGAGCGGGAAACCGCCCCCCTTTTTTGTCCAGCTTCAGCCGCAAAGGTATAATAATACCCCTCGGAAACGGTTTTACCCGCCTAATTTTAGCTCTCAGAGCGTGCCAGCCGCAGGAAAACGACCTCACCGCCGGCTTTCACTCACGAGAGCCCCTTATTGCCCCTCCGGTGATGACAGTGGAGTGGGCGAGGGTCCCTCCTTTTACTTATTGCACTAAACAAGCCAAGGTTCAACCCTGAACAATCTGGATTATCATGTCATATCTGGCATATTTTTATGGTTCTTCCTGTTGCACGCTGACCCACAGGTGAATCGATTCATAAACCTCGCTATAACCTAGTTTATATAACTGGAACTCTACCTTTTGCTCATCTCCCGGTTTATCGGGCGTGAAGGTTACTACTTGTTCGAACATTTCATGGTGCTCCAGTGCTATTGGTCCCAATTCGCCGGTAGTGACTCCGTCTATCTTAATATCAACCAGATAGGACATAGCCTTTTGCTCCTCATTGCTGATGCCTAAAATCAGTCTTGCCTCTTCACCAACCTTTAGTTGCTTGGGATAGTCCGTAGCCTTGCCTTCTATATCAAGGATATAGAACTCGGTGAACTTGTCCACAGGTGGTGCGTTTAAAGTATAAATAAGGGCTGCTATGGTGCCTATGATTATAAGTGTAATGACTATGGACAGAGTTTTGTTTAAGATTGTGGTTCTTGCCTGGTTTGCCATCTCAGGTTAAATATAGCTCAAATTAAAGTTACGGGCAATACCCGGGGCATGTCCTGGCTCTTAAATCACCATTTCTACTTGACAAAAGCCATGGTAAAAAGCAAGATACTAGAATAGCTATGACTCCGAACAACACGCAGCACCTAACTAAATCCGCTTACCTGCTTCTGCCGGTATTGGCATTGGCTTTCTACATGGCATTTATCCCGCACCAGGCCTATCCATACCCGGTACATATTGATGAATGGGTGCATCTGGCACGTTCTGAGGCAATGCTGGAGGCAGGTAGCTTCAGTCACCCCGAACCGTTTTTTGGAGACGCAATAATGGTGGTCGGCTCCAGCTTAGAGGCAGGTTTTCATCTATTCTGGGGCGTGTTCCAGCGAATCAGCGGTATCTCATGGCTGACTATCTTCAGATACTTCCCCAGCATCATTTTAATGCTCACCGTATTATCGAGTTATGTCTTAGGTCACCGGAGGGGATTTGGTTGGGAAGCCGCCTTACTTACCTGCCTGATAACAACTACAGTAGGAATTCTGGGTCCCGCTTTCCTGGTCCCCGTGGCTCTGGGGCTACTTTTTATTCCCCTTGCTCTCTTTCTGGCTTTTAATTTCAGGGGTGTATGTAGTTACATAGTGCTCTTCATTTTTACCTGCTTTTTGCTGGTCATACACGCTCCTTCGGCAATCTGTCTGGTTATCATTCTTTTCCCGTATATACTTCTCAATCTGAAAGGTGACTTCAAGCACAGTCTGGGAATTGCGCTGGCTATAGTTATTCCCTTCTTAGCGCCCTTCCCCTGGATATTAGGCATGCTGATGCCTACGGCGCAGCAACTGCTTACCCCACAGGTTCTTCCCGGGTATGTTGATTTCCCGCGGATTATCAAGACCTACGGTTACCTTCCTACCGGGCTTTGTATGCTGGGAACCCTGGTACTGGCATATAAAGGCGGCAAGAAAAATTATGGCCTGGTACTCGGTTTGCTGGCTTTGCTGGCGATGCTAGTTACCTTTTTCACCTTCCATTATGGAATCTCAATAATGTATGAGCGTGGGCTCATGTTTATGATGTTGATGGTGGGCATCATGGCTGGAGTCGGGTTAATGGGAATAAAGAACCTACGCCTGCCGGAATGGCTGACTTCTAAGATGAGTGGCCTCTCTTTCATTTCGCGTTATCTGGGTTGGTTCTTCTGTCTGGTCCTGGTCGGTGTAATACTTTTTATAAGCATCCCGGACCGACAGGATACCCCCTATTACCACATGATCGATGATGAAGATTACCAGACATTCATCTGGATTAAAGAGAATGTGGGTGAGGAGTATGACAAGGCGATACTCGACCCCTGGAAAGCCACCGCCTTTACTGCCATTACCGGGAAGTATATATATAGTCGTATCCATGAGTTTCCTAAGCCCAGTGATGAAGAAGCCCGTGAGTTTCTCAAAGAAGGCTGTAGTGATACCGCCTTCCTGAAGAAAAACGGGATTTCAATCATTTATACCCGGGAGCCGTGCGATAACCCGGACCTGGTCCAGGTGAGGGAGTGGGTCTATCTGCTGCAAGAGTAATGAACCCTGGGCAGTTTTAACGGAGCCGGCGGGCCCCTTTTTTAATTTAACACTCTCTCACAATCTATAATCATGGAAGCGTTCAATTCGCCGGATTGTTGATGGGACATCTTTCTGTTATAATGACAGGCAAACTACAGATGGTAAAGTAAATGTCAGGTTTTACCAACAGGGAAAATGGATACATATAAAGTTTCCCCTAAGATTATTGTAGGCGTACTGATCGCATTATTCTTCAGCGCTTCCTTTCTCATCCGCATTGCTTTTCCATATACCCAGGTCTTCAGCAATGATTGGGTAAAATTTACCAGTATTGATGGCTACTACTACATGCATCTGGTCGACAACCTGGCCTTTAATTTTCCTCACATGACCAGCATGGACCTATTCCGTATCTATCCGGTCGCCTTGAATCCCAGTGGGGTCGGCACTCTTAATTTCTTTACATGGTTGCTCGCCAGTATTATCTGGGTAATCGGCCTGGGTTCGCCGACTCAGCATCTCGTAGACGTTGTTGGCGCGTATTACCCGGCAATCCTGGCCGCCCTGACCGTTATTCCCGTTTACTTCATCGGCAAGGCACTGTTCAACAGGTGGGTTGGAGTGTTGGCGGCTGCCTTAGTGGCCGTGCTGCCCGGCGAATATCTGGGGCGTTCCATATTGGGTTTCACGGACCATCATGTCGCCGAGACATTGTTCAGTACGGCAGTTATGGCTTTCCTGATACTGGCTATCAAAACGGCCAGGGAGAGGCAGTTAACCTTCGGTCATCTTATACGACGTGACCGGGCAATCATCAGGCCGGTTGTTTACAGCCTGCTGGCTGGTGTTTTCCTGGGAATCTACCTTATTACATGGGCGGGGGCACCGATATTTGTTTTTATTATTATCCTCTATTTTATAATCCAATTCGTTATTGACCATCTCAGGCACAAATCCTCTGACTACCTGGGTATTATCGGTGCTGGCTTATTTTTAATTGCTCTCGTCATCTTCCTGCCTATTACTGAAGCTAAGGATATCTCCACTGCTATGGTCGTTGCTTTGTTCATCCCGATAGTCCTGGCCGGTATATCATGGCTGATATCGTCACGGGGACTGAAAACTGTATATTACCCGTTAACCCTGATCGGGGTTGGCGTGATATTCTTAGGTGTCTTTTATGCTATTGCCCCGGACCTTTTTGACTCAATATTAAATAAGTTTGCGTTCGTCTTTTTGCCGATGGGGGCGACCGCTACCACGACCCTCGAGATGCAGCCCTTCCTTTCCCCACAGGGTTCTTTCTCCACAGCAATTGCCTGGGGTAACTTTACCACCAGCTTTTTCCTGGCTCCGTCGTGGCCTATTCCCGGCTTCGCTTTCATCTCATTAATTATATTAATCTGGCTCTTTATCAAGCGTCGCGGCGAGAATGGTAACTGGCTGCTATTTTTCACCTGGACATTGATAATCCTGGTGGCGACTCTGGTGCAGCGCCGTTTTGCCTATTACCTCGTTATAAATATTGCCCTGCTGTCTGCTTACATATCATGGCAGGCGATCTGGCTGGCCGGTCTCAGGAAACTGGTAACTAGGCCTGAAGAGAGAGCGGAAATAGTAACAGCCGAAACCGCCAAAGATAAGGTAAAAAAGAAGCGTGAGCAGAGTCGTGGCATTCCTATTAATTACATAAACGCGGCCCTGGCGATAATTGTGGTATTTTTCTTCGTTTTATTCCCCAATATTGTCAAGGCGAAAGAAGTAGCATCGACGGCGCGCTTTGCCCCATCGGATGCCTGGCAGGCTTCGCTCACCTGGATGAAGGAAAACACTCCGGAACCCTTCGGCGATCCTGATGCCTATTATAAAATCTACGAAGCCCCCCCCCCCGGAGTAATATATGAGTACCCGGAATCAGCCTACGGGGTAACAGCCTGGTGGGACTATGGCTACTGGATTACACGTATTGCCCACCGTCCCCCCAATGCCAACCCCGGTCAAGAACCGGAGCCAATAATCAAAGTCGCCAATCTCTTCTTGTCCACAGATGAATCATCGGCTCAGGAGATAATAGAGGAACTGGACTCATCTTATATAATAGCTGACTATGCGACGGCCACCAGCAAGTTCTGGGCAGTGGTCACCTGGGCAGGACATGAGCAGGCTGATTATGTTGGTGTTTACTACCTTCCCTATGAGGGTGAGCTAGTGCCGGTACAGTTCTACTACCCCGATTATTACCGTACCACGCTCATTAGACTATATAATTTCGATGGCCGGGCTGTAACCGACGAGACTGCGATGGTGGTCTCCTATGACGAAAAAACTGCCCGTGATGGCACGCATTATAAGCAAATTACCAATATCGAGGAGTTCCCCAGCTACCAGGAGGCACTTGATTATATTGCCGGTCAGGAGTCAGGCAATCATGATATTGTCGGCACTAACCCGTTCGTCAGTCCCGTACCTCTGGCAGCGGTGCGGGATTACAGGCTGGTTTACAGCTCCGAGTCTGGCATATCACAATCGGATTTAGGTTTGATACCCGAAGTGAAAATTTTTGAATACATTCCACAGGAATGATTGAACCACAGCAAATAAGGTTATAGTAGCACTCTCCCCTGATTACCCTCAACAAGATATCGTACGCCTTCTCAGAGCGTTGACGCGAGAACGAATATAGTATAGCATTATATATAACAATAAAACGTTTTTGACTATATTTTATGCATTGTCTCACTCGTCCAGAGTTCAAAAGACTTCTCCGAGAGGCCGGAATAGATGATGGCGAATAGACCGGGCGATGGTAAACCTCTAAAACACAAAATTCTCGTAGCTATGCCGGCCTATAACGAGAAGAAATATATCGGAAACTTGGTTCTAAAAGCCAGTCAGTATGCCGACGAGGTCCTCGTTATTGATGATGGCTCTACTCTGAACCCTCTAAGGCATGGTCTCGAAGTCCTCTTCAGAATAATGGCAATGATTTCCGAGAGAAGGCCTCTCTTTTTCTTTGGCTTGGGCGGAAGCATCCTCACCATTGTTGGTATCTTAGTCGGTATCAGAGTGTTGTGGGGACTCTCAGTCGGTGACACATTGCCAGTTGGCACTGCCTTAATATCCGCCCTTTTTATCATAATCGGAATATTCAGCATATTCACCGGCATAATCCTGCATGTCCTGGTAAGGAGGAGCTAGGTGGTTAGAAAGTACGTTACAGATTAAAGCGTGCCAAATTAGGGGTAAACGCTCGGTAGGTAAGATTGATGGCGATACGCTAATTAGTTGCAGATAGGAAGCCTTAATGAAGATATGCCAAGTAATCCCCTGGTTTCCTTCGTTGAGTGTGGACACTTTAGAGTCGCGGCAGGGAATTTTTGACTATAGACAGACTCTAGAGCTCAGACGAAGAGGGAATGAATTTAAGATTATCTCAATTAAGTGGCGTGGTCAATCCCATTACGAATTGATAGAAGATAATGTTGAAGTATATCGAGTGCCCTCTATCTTCGTATTTCCCAAGATAAGATACCCTGTGCCGAATTTTATCGCGCTCAGCGGCAAGATTAAAGAGATATGTGGAGACTGGAAACCAGACCTCATAATCTACAGCCATATGATCTATCTGACCACATTACCTATTTTCTGGCTTAAAAACAGGCTGGATATCCCTTCTATTGTTACCACCGATGTCTTCCCCGGTATATCATGGTTCTGGGGGAATAAAATAGTTGATGGTATTGGTTATCTATATTCCATGCTTATCGGGAGAAGAGCTTTCAAGCTGGCAGACGGAGTTCAGTTTGTAAACTCAGAATTAGAAGAGTATGCAGGGAGACTAAATATCAACGGGGGTAAAACTTTCAGCATCACCAGAGGGGTAGATACCGGGCTGTTCATGCCAAGAAACGACCAGGGGCATTTGAGACGTGAGTTAGAGATCGGGGAAAACGACACAGTGGTATTGTATGTCGGTCGCCTGGACCTGGTTAAGGGAGTGAGGTATCTTCTTGAAGCAAGTAAAAGAGTCCTGTCTACGCATAGAAATCTGAAATTCCTTATAGTCGGTGATGGGGGCTTAAGGCAGGAGTACGAAAGGTTTGCCAGACCTTTCGTACCGAATATAATTTTTGCTGGGTGGAGGGATGATATCCCTCGGGTGATGAACATCGCTAACATATTTGTTCTCCCTTCACTATCGGAAGGCGCCGCTAATGTTGCCATGGAAGCAAGTGCCTCTGGCTTACCGGTAATCGCTACCAGAGTTGGTGAGGTGCCGCAAATTGTTTCCGACGGCGAAACGGGAATTCTGATAAAACCAAGAGATGTAAATGCTCTAGCTGAAGCGATAGAAAAGCTTATAGATAATCCTTCGCTGGCTGAGGAGATGGGTGAGGCAGGGAGAAAAAGGATGGAAGAGATATACGATTGGGAGATAGTCTGCGATAAGCTAGAAAGGGCGTATCAAAAGGTGGTTAACGAAAAATAGCTGGCGATTTTCGGTTTGAGTAAAAAATATATGCATGTTAAGTTCCGATGTCGAGGAAAACTCTGGAGGACAGGGTGAGAATAGGTTTCAGGGTATTGATAATTTAAATAAGATACTGAGGATACTTTATATCCACGAAGAATGAATTAATGAAGGTAAATATTATCACGCCAGTTCGCCCCGGCGGTCCTTATTACTCTGGAGAGAACCTTGCAAGAATTCTCCAAGTTAGAGGTATCGCTGCCACGTGGACACACGACATGACCAGAATATTGTCCAGCCTTATATGGCAAAATGCGGACGTCGTGCATTCCATGAGTGTACCAATAACGTATCGGTTTTGGAGGAAGCCGCTTGTTCTAACAGTCAAGGGTGAGTATACAATAGAGAAAAATCTCTGGCGCTCTTTGTTCCCTTTAGCAATTAAAAAAGCGGAAATTGTGACGACTCCCAGCCATTTTTTAAAAGAAAGGCTGGGACTAAAAGATGCAATCGTCATTCCCAATGCCATATTCCCGGAGAGATTCAAGCAGGTAAAACATATAGAAAAAGCTACTCTACATCTGGTAACCGTCACGAAATTCTTCTTTGAAGATAAAGCGAGAGGTATTCTGGATATACTAAAGGTTCTTGATACCATACCCGAAGCGATAGCCAAGAGGATAAGATATACCGTGGTTGGCGGCGGCCCCTATTTAAACAAGGTGAAGAGTGAAGCGCGAAGATACAAGGTTGAAGTAGAGTTTACCGATATGCTGCAAAATCCTGTAGAAACCCTGGAGAACAGTGATATTTTTCTATACTACTCCCATCATGACAATTTCCCAAATATCATTTTAGAAGCAATGGCTTGTGGATTGCCTGTAGTAACCAACAGCATCGGTGCCGTCAGCGAGATGATTGAAGATGGGAAAGATGGCTATATTACGCGAACCAGTGAAGCCTACCTTGAATCGCTTCTGAATCTTGCGGATAGCTCTGACCTGAGAAGTAAGGTTGGGCAGAACGCCCGGAGAAGTATTGAGACAAAGTTCGACTTATCGAAGGTATTCGATAGCTATATTGAAATATATAAAAAGGTACTCTAGCGGTAATATGTCGATTAACCCAAAGAGGTGGCATTATTAAATGGAAAACCCAGATAGTTCACTAGCGAAATAACACCGTAGCTTAAATATCCAGGCCGCAGACGGACTGTTATGAAACAAAACATTACTTTTTCATTTGGTAGAAACTGGCAAGATTTCTTAAAAAGTCTCAGTGAAGATAGATTTAAAAATGCAAAATTCTCTCTTACCGAATTTTTAGGTCTGGACAACCTGCAAGGTAAAAGTTACCTGGATATAGGCTGTGGCAGCGGTCTTTTTTCCTACGCTGCCTTCGGACTCGGTGCTGATAAAGTTGTCAGTTTTGATTTGGACCCCTTCTCAATAGAGTGCTGCAAATATCTTCGGGAGAAAGCCGACAGTCCTAGAAACTGGGAGCTTTATCAAGGGTCGATTCTTGACGACAATTTTATCTCTAAATTAGGCAAGTACGACATTGTATACGCCTGGGGGGTTCTGCACCATACTGGTAAAATGTGGGAAGCCATAAAAAATTCAGCAGAGCTTGTAAATAACGGGGGATATTATTACATAGCAATCTACAACAAAGTCGAAGGAATGATGGGGTCCGAGTTCTGGTTAAGAATAAAGAAACTATACAACTCTTCTCCAAGAATAGGGAAGCGTGCTCTTGAAGCTCTATACATGTCAGCTTACTTTATTGTTTATTTATTTAGTTTGAGGAATCCTGTAACGAATATAAGAAATTACAAATCACATAGGGGTATGAGTTGGAGGACAGATATTATCGACTGGCTCGGCGGCTATCCTTATGAATTCGCAACAGTGGCAGAAATTGTGGAATTTATGAAGACTAACTTTCCCAATTTCAACTGCATAAACACAAAAAAAGCGAGCGGACTAGCCAATAGCTGGTATCTATTTCAAAGAAATGCGGGATGATGACTCGCTCTTGGTATGTAGTTAAGACCGTCTGGGTAAAAGGGGAGGAAAGGCTCTAAATCCGGGTTACGCAGGAGATGAGGGCAGGTTAATAGCATGTGTGGCATTTGTGGCATATACGGAGTAGAAGACAAGGCTTTAATCGAGAGGATGGTCTCTGTCCTGAGGCACCGGGGGCCTGACGATGCAGGCATCTTTACCGATAGCGGTATCTCCCTGGGACACGCCCGGCTAAGCATCATCGACCTTTCGGAGAGAGGCAGACAGCCGATGTCCAACGAAAACGGCGACATCCGGTTGTCCGTTAACGGTGAGATATACAATTTCATTGCGTTGAGAACGGAACTGGAAAAACACGGGCACCGCTTTTCCTCCAATTCCGACAGCGAAACAATCATACATAGCTATGAAGAGTACGGACTGGACTTTGTGAATAAGCTGCGGGGCATGTTCGCCCTCGCCCTGTATGATAAGGTAAACAAACGACTGGTGCTTGCCCGGGACCCGATAGGTAAAAAACCGCTCTACTATTTTTACGATGATGGCACGCTCATCTTCGCCTCCGAGATTAAGGCTATTCTGGAGGCCGGTGTAAAAAAAGAAGTCGACGAGGTAGCTCTGCACGCCTATCTGGCTTTCGGGCACACCCTGGGAGAGAAGACCTTATTCAAGGGCGTCAAGAGGGTCCTCCCAGGACATATGCTGGTTGTCGAGTCGGGAAAGCTCGCCGTCCGGAAGTACTGGGACATTTCGGAGAATATCGAGTCCGGCAGCGAAGACTACTTCGTCGGGAAACTCCGCAAACTACTGGAGGAATCGACCGCGTTAAGGATGATAGCCGATGTCCCGGTTGGGGCCTTTCTTTCCGGCGGCATCGACTCGGCCGCTATAGTTGCCCTGGCCAGGCCTCACGTGAAAGAGGAATACCACACTTTCTCACTGGGCTTTGAGACTTTTTCAGAACTGGAATACGCGTCCATCGTCAGCCGCCATCTGGATACCACCCACCACGAACTGACCGTCTCCGCGGATATGGTGGCGAGGGATTTACCCAGGATTGCCTGGTACTATGACGAACCCCTGGGGGACGCCGCGATAATAAATAATTATTATCTTTCCAGGGAAGCGCGTAAATATGTTAAAGTGGTACTTGCCGGTGAGGGAGGCGATGAGCTTTTCGGGGGCTACCCGGAGTACAAAAGGAGTCTACAGTTCTCAAGTCTTTTTGCCCTGCCTCAATTCACCAGAACCATAGCCGGGAACCTTCTCAACTTGGTGCCGGGCAAAGGCGATATATATACGCTCGGCGACTATATAAACCGTATGGGGAGTTTTTTCTCTCAATCGACTTTCGAAAGGGCACATCTGTACTCCAGGAGACAGATGAGCGACGCCGAGATAGGCCGTATGAGCAATTTAAATGCACTGGATATTCAAAGTCTGGCTATTACTACAAATAAAATGAGCAATCCTTTGAACAAGATGTTAGCCCTTGATTGCAAAAATCTCCTGCCGGAAAAGTTCCTCATGAAGGCTGATAAGGGAACAATGGCAAACTCAGTTGAGGAGAGGTTACCGCTCCTGGATAAAGAGATTATAGAATTCGCCTTTTCAGTTCCTCCGGGACTTAAAATAAAGAATGGTCAGGAGAAATATGTCTTGAGAAAAGCCGTTGCAGATTTACTTCCCCCTAAGATTGTAAATAGGAAAAAGCAGGGATTTGGCACACCGGTAGGTGCCTGGATGAGCGGCAGCATGAAAGAGATGGTTTATCGGCAGCTTGACTCGGGGAAGCTGGTGAAAGAGTTCTTCAAGCCGGACAGAATACGAGCGCTGTTAGATGGTTTTGATAAGCGGCCGACCCACCGTGCCCACGCAATTTGGACACTGTTCGCTCTGGAATTATGGCATGAAGTGCAATTTTCTTCGTAGAGGTGTAGGGACTCCGAAATGAGTAAAAAGCTTTGCTTCGTTTCACTAGGCGCGTATGGTGCACTGACCGGGAAAAACGTAGGCTATGTGGGCGGAGCCGAAGTCGACCAGATTCTGCTCGCAAAAGAGCTGGTACGACATGGCTTTGATATCAGCTTTGTTACGTTTAGTGAGGGCAAGGAAGACCGGAATAGTATTGAGAACGCGGATGGCATTAAGCTGATTAAAGTGTACAGTAAAGGAGATGTAACAAAACTGGGCTTACTTTCCAAATCCCATTATCTGTGGAGAGCCATGCGGGCAGCGGACGCCGATATTTACTTTGAAGAGGGTGTTTCCGGTATAGTTGCCCTTTTCTGCTATCTGAGAAGAAGGGGATTTGCTTACTGTATTGCCTCGGATGAATTCGCCGTTAAGAAAAGCCTGCTTGGCAAGAAGCTTCTTGAGAGAATTGGCGTTCGCTTGAACGCCAGACTGGCTACTGTTGTTAATGCCCAGAATGACTTTCAGGCGGAGGCGTTCAAACAGAATTTTGGTAAAAGTTGTTTCACAATTCCGCCGGCATATCTTCTCTCAAACCAGGTCCATCAAAAAACCCAGCCACCGGTGGTACTGTGGGTCGCTAATATCAAGTCTCCCAAACAGCCGGAACTATTCCTCAAACTGGCAGAAGCTATCCCTGAGGTCAGTTTTCAAATGATAGGCGGCGCGGGGAGTGAAGACCCTTTATCTTATTATGATGAGATAAAAGAATCCGCCTCAAGAATATCTAATCTGAAGTTCATGGGGTTCGTACCGTTTCATGCAATCGACCAGTATTTTCAGCAGTCCTCCATTTTTGTTAATACTTCAAGCTATGAAGGATTCCCCACCACGTTCGTGCAGGCATGGGCAGCTCATATGCCTGTAGTCAGCCTTAATGTAGACCCGAGTGGAATTATCAGTAAAAATAAAATCGGCTTTTATTCACAAACCTTTCAGCAAATGGTTAGCGATGTAAAGCGGCTACTGGATAATAAAGACCTGTTGTCAGAGATGTCACGGAACGCAAGGGCGTACGTGGAGAGAGAGCATGATATTAAGGTAATCACGGCCAGGTACCTAAAAGTACTGGAAAAAGTGGATAGCACTGGCAAATCCAGGTCAAATCTTACTGCTTGAATTAATCAGGAGAGAGGAGTTTATCAATGCAAGTGCCAGCGGCAAGGATATGTTTTCCCGAGGAAGACAGAGCGGAACTGCTAAAGAAAATTGATGGAATTTTAGCATCCGGACAACTAACACTAGGGAAGTATACAAAAGAATTTGAGGCAAAATTTGCTCAGTATGTGGGCACCAGGTATGCCGTGGCCGTGAACAGCGGCACCAGTGCCCTAGAAATTATTTTGCGGGCGCTGGATATAGAAGGCAGCTCGGTGGTGGTCCCTACTAATACCTTTATTGCCAGCCCGGCGACAGTGGTTCATGCCGGCGGTAAAGTGATATTTGCCGATAGTGCCGATAATCTCTGCCTTGACACGGAAAGCCTGAAAAAGAATATATCCAGGGATACCAGGGCGGTTATGATTGTCCATATCGGGGGACTGGTGCCACCCCAGATAACCGAAATTCAGCAAATATGCCAGGAGCGCCAGATACTCCTGATTGAAGATGCTGCCCATGCCCACGGAAGCACCTTGAACGGTAAGCAAGCGGGGAGCTTCGGCATTGCCGCAGCTTTCTCCTTTTATCCTACCAAAGTCATGACGTGCGCTGAGGGTGGGATGATAACAACCGATGATGAGAAGATATACCAGAGGGCGCTGGTTTTCCGAGACCAGGGCAAGGCAGGATTCCTGGGCAATATCCATACCGAGATGGGTTATAACTGGAGAATGAGTGAAGTCCATGCCGCCATCGGACTGTCACAGTTCGCCCGGCTCGAGGAGTTCATCGCCGACAGAAGAAGGGCAGCCCGTATTTACGATAAGGAATTGCCGGGAATCGATAAATTGAGTCTCATTGAAATACCGCCGGCGGCAAAGTCAAACTACTATAAATATGTTGCCTTGCTAGAGGACGGTATTGATAGGGCGGCGCTCAAGAAGGAGATGAGAGAAAAATACAGCGTGGGCTTAAGCGGTGAGGTGTATGAGCTTCCCTGCCACCTCCAGCCCGTTTTTAAGGATAAATACGGGTTTAAGGGGGGTGAGTTTCCTGCGGCGGAGGACCTGTGCCGCAGGCAAATCTGCCTGCCCGTATTTGCCGGGATGAAAGAAGAGGAAGCCAAGTATGTCGTAGATTCGTTAAGGAGGGTCATTTAATGAAAATCGGGGTTATCGGCGGTTCCGGATTTATCGGTTCGCATGTGGTAGACAAACTCATCGAGCATGGCCATGAGGTTACCGTCTTCGATATTATGAAACCGCACCGAAATGACGTGCGGCACCTTTATATCGATATCACTAACCTCTCCAAGACATGCGTGGCCCTGACCGGAGCTTACGACGCAGTATATATGCTGGCGGCGATGGCAGACGTAAATGATGTTTTTAAAAACCCGGTCGAAGCTACTGAGGTCAATATCCTCGCCGTGGCCAACGTGCTGGAAGCTGCTAAAAGAAACGGCATCGGCCGGGTCATCCTGGCCAGTACAGTCTGGGTTTATGAGATGGCGGAAGGTAGCAACGTTGACGAAACCACGGCCTTGGTTCCCTCGCGGACCAAGCATGTCTACACCGCCTCGAAGCTGGCCGCCGAGCTGTACTGTCATGCCCACCAGAAACTATACGGGCAAGAATTCACTATCCTTCGCTATGGCATACCCTACGGACCGAGGGCGAGAGGAGCCACGGTGATCGCTTTGTTTGTGAAGAGGGCCTTAAATGGAGAACCGCTGACCATTATGGGAGATGGCTCGCAGTACCGAAATTTTATCTACGTAGAGGATTTAGCGGAAGGTAATGTCGCCGCGCTTAAAGAGATAGCCAAAAATCAGACCTACAATCTGGAAGGTTCAAAGCAGGTATCCATTAAGGAAGTAGCCGAAACCGTAAAAAAACTGGTGGGAAACGTCAAGATAGAGTATAAAGAGGCCAGGGCCGGGGATTACAGTGGCGCCGTTGTCTCGGTTGATAAAGCCAGAAAAGAGCTCGGCTGGCAGCCAGAGGTGAGCTTTGAAGAAGGGGTGAGAAGGTATTTTGAGTGGTATAAGCGAAGAAGCCCCTAGAAATGGCGATATGCCAGACAAGTATCCCTTAAACGTGTCGGAGGTGTTATTATGAGAGTTTTGGTAATAGCTGCTCATGCTGATGATGCCGAATTATCTATGGGGGGCACCATTGCCAAATTTGCTCGTGCTGGGCATACAGTGAAGATGCTTGTTGCTATCATTCCTTTTGAGAACATAAATGGCACAGCTTTGGCGGAAGAAAAGGGGAAAAGGTGGGCAGAATGTGAGAAAGCAGCGAAAATTTTGGGAGCGGAGCTAGAGATCCTTGATTTGGACCCTTACCAGATGTGGTTTAGACGGGATATTATTAAGATACTGGATGCAAGAGCTAGAGAGTTCTCCTCCGACATCATATTTACACACTGGGACCACGATTCTCACCAGGACCATGTTGCCATTGCTAATGCAACCTTTGTTGTCACCAGAAGAAACAACATTTCCCTGATAATGTATGAGCAATCAATACATGGGGGCATTACTCCATATAACTTTAATCCAAATCTTTTCATTGATATCTCAGATACAATGGATATGAAGCTAGAGAGTGCTAGGGTGTATCAATCGCAAGAACAAAAAGGTAGGCAGTGGCTCAAAGCTATCGAGGGTGTAGCCGCTTTCAGGGGGAATCAAATCGGCGTAAAATATGCTGAGGCATTCCAGGCGGTCAAGATTCTATCTGATATTAGAGAAGAGGGCATTTTACTTCACAGCTTTGGTAAAGAGTAGGTCAGCTGGTAGCATTGTAAAAATCAGCAGATGATTAAATGAAAGATTCATGGCTTTGTAGAGACTACGAGAGTGGTGATGAATATCAAATACTATCCCTGTATAAGCAGGTGACTGGCGGGGAGATGAGCCTGGATTTTTGGAAATGGAAGTTCGAACGAGGACCCTTTGGCAAAGGCATAATAAAACTGATGTTTGACGGGGATAAGCTCATCGGACATTACTCTGTTATTCCTATGAATATCGAGATTCAAAGCTGGCCAGTGAGGGCCGTTTTCTCCTTGAATACCCTGACTCACCCTGACTATCAGGGGCAAGGGATATTCACTTGTTTGGCGCGAGAAACATATAAGGAGTGTCAGCATCTTGGCTTCAGACTTGTATATGGCTTCCCCAATGGAAATGCATATCACGGGTTAACAAAGAGACTAGGTTGGCAGGGTTTTGGGAAGATGAATCTCTTACATAAGGGGCTGCAGGAAGAAGCTTACCGTCCACAATTATCTAAACATGTTCATAAAATCTACCAAATAGAAAGGTTTGGTGAGGATATAAATACCCTATGGCACGAGGTCGAAGGAGAATATAATGTTATAGTCCCTAGGTCTAAAGAATTCCTAAATTGGCGTTATGTGGAGCATCCACAGGTGAACTACCCCAAATATGTCACAAGAGACAATAGTGGTAAGACGGTAGGATACATAGTCTTAAAAACATTCAGAGCTGAAAATGAGACAATAGGACATATTGTGGACATTCTAAGTATGAATGACGAGGACGCCATAAGGGGATTGATAAGGACCGCTTCTGATTATTTTCTTGATAAGGGCATCGGTAATATTTCCTGTTGGATGCAAGGCAATTATTCGTGTGTCGATGTAATGAAGGCAGAGGGATTTATTAGGAAAGAACAAACCACGCCTTATCCTTATTTTGGGGTAGGGGCTTTTGGCCAGGTAGATAAGCTAGGGGGAAATATCAAATCTTCTGCTAATTGGTACTTGACTATGGGGGACGACTGTGACGTTTTCTAGTTTGTTTAGGCCGTAGTCAGATTTGAAGAGGAGATAAAAAGGTACTTTGAGTGGTACAAGCAAACAAGTCCCTAACAAAACTGGAGTGCTGAGTGAGCCGGCTAGGCAGCTACTATTCAGCATTATTATAGCTACTTACAATAGGGCGCATTTATTTCCTAGGGCAATAAATAGTGTATTAAGTCAAACCTATCAGAATTTCGAAATTATAGTAGTTGATGATGGTTCCAGCGATAATACAGAGGAGGTGGTTAATTCATTTAGGGTTGATAAAAGGATCATCTATGATAAGAATGAGGAAAACCTAGGTTTATCAGCTACCTGGAATAAAGGTCTCGACCTAGCCAGTGGCGATTATGTGGTCTTTCTTGATGATGACGATGAGCTATTGCCCGATGCTCTTGAAGCCGCCGCGGCTAAGATTGCTGAGCTTTCTCCAGAAGGAGTCCGCACTATCTGGTTTGATTCCATGGATTTTGAGACTGGAAAGATTACTGGTAGGGGCATCAATAAAGATGGCTATGTAACCTATGAGGATCACCTTTGTGGCAAGGTCGGCGGGGATTTTTGGACCGTGATAGACAGGAGTTTGTTCGGTGGGAACAGATTCGATGAAAGAGCCTGGGGAGGTAGTGCGGGACTATTATGGCTTAAGGTATTTTATCAGGCGAAGGTATTTCATGTAGCCAAACCCTTCGGTATAACTCATCGTGAGCATGGCAGCACGGTAAGTCGAGACTTCAGGATTAGAATCAGGCACAGAGAAAAGAATCTCTGGGCAGCGAAAATCTTCCTGCAAGAACACGGGGAGGAATTAAAGCGCTTATGTCCTCGCGTGTATGGAAGCAGACTGGTTGATTTAGGTCTTTTTTCCCTGCTAAACAGCGAAAAGGCTGAAGGGGTAAAAGCACTATTCAAGTCTCTAAGGTTCTACTTTTCTTTTCGCGCTGTTATGCTTATTTTGCTGTCACCTTTTTTCAATGAGAGACAAATAGCCTCATTATCCATTAAATCAGCCGATATAAAAAATAGCCTGAAAAATTTCATCGCCAGCTTCCGCAGTAAAACTCATCCCGGGGCCGAGCCTGATGCCTGACCGTCTTCGGAAAGGGTGGTAAGGCGAGATTAAATCGAGAATGAATTTGTCACCTAAAGGATGGTTTATCCTGGCGATAGGGGTGATTGCCCTCACTGATGTCGCTGTAATCTTGGACATCCCTGTCTTGAGGCAGATTTCAGGGGTTATTTTCCTGGCTGTCCTGCCCGGACTGCTTATTCTTTTGCTCCTGAAGTTAACTAAACTGGGTCTGGCAGAGAAGCTTGTATTGACCGTAGGCTTGAGTGTGACCTTCCTGATGCTTCTTGGTGTGCTGGTAAATCAGATTAGCATTGCCGCCGGTTGCATGACTCCCCTATCGACCATCCCTTTAACATTGTGGTTGAGTCTCTCTTTCATCGCGTTGCTTGTTGGTGCCTACATAAGGAACAGAGAGGCTTTTTCTTCTACCTTGTTCCACATTGAACTAAATACCAAGGGGAAATTGTGCCTGCTCTTACCAACTATCTTACCTTTGCTGAGTATCCTGGGTATGCGTTCCCTGAATACTTCGGGCAGTAATGTCATTCTGCTGATTGGTTTATTTTTAATCCCGGTCTCTATCATCCTGATAACCTTACTCAGGCGTGAAATCACTAAAGATGTCTATCCAGTAGCAATAGTTATGATTAGCCTGGCGCTTCTGACGATGTACTGGCTGAGATCAGAGCATATCTGGGGGCATGATGTCCATATGGAATACTACCTGTTCTACATGACACAGGCTAGCTCACACTGGAGTATCATAGAAAATAGTGTACTGGACAGCTGCCTGAGTATCTCGTTGCTACCAGCAATATTTCAATCACTACTTAATCTAGATAGTGCGGAATATCTCTTCAAAGGTGTTTATGTCTTGATATGTGCCTTTGGACCGCTCAGCATATTCGTAATATCCAGAAAGTACATCGGCGCGCAATGTGCATTCCTGGCGGCTCTTTTCTTCGCCTTCCAGGCAATGTTCTTAGTCGCTGCGGGAAACCCCCGCAGCATTCTGGCGGTAATTTTCTTTGCCCTCTTCGTCATGGTCCTTTTCAGTAGTGAAATCCGGGGAAGAAAACAGAGAGGCTTATTAATTGCCTTTATGGCTGCTGCCATTGTATCCCATTACGGCGGTACCTTCTTGTTTCTCTTTCTAGTGCTTTTTACCTGGCTGCTAAGGCTAATATTTAGAAAATATATGCGGTTAAGTAATATCACTCAAACCATGGTAATATTATTTGCCGTGTTGATTTTCTTCTGGTACGCTCAAATAACGGAGCTCCCTTTTGCTGCCGGGGTAGATTTTGTTTACAAGACATTAATAAATCTGGGAAGATTTTTTATTGAGGATGCAAGATCACCGGAGGTGGCAACACTTCTGGCTCAAGGAATAACCCAAAAACCATTCCTGAGCTGGATAAATTATGTCATCACCTATGCCAGTTTCGCCTTTATCGCCGTAGGGGTTATCGGCACGCTAATAAAGCACAAGGTAAGGCTGTCCACTTCACAGTCAAGCAATCAGCTACCGAGTTTTTTGAGAACGGGGTTTGATGCAGAATATTTCCTGATGGCACTGCTGTGTTGTGCGTTACTGGTAGTTATAGTGGCACTCCCTTTCGTTTCAATAAGATATGAGATGCAAAGGGTATATTCTCAGGTAACCGTTATTCTAGCGGCCTTTTTTGTTACCGGTGGCATGATGATATCGAGGTCTCTTAAGCTGAATCCCCAATTGCTTATATTGCTGGTGCTAATCCCCTACTTCCTGTTTACTACTGGCACTGCATATGAGGTAGCTGGCATTCATCCCATATTGCTGAGTTCAGAAAGCCAATACCAAGACTATTCGTTTGTTTATGAGCAAGAAAGGGTAGCGGCACAGTGGTTAAAGGAAGATGGTAAAGATAACTCGAAGGTCTATATTACGAGTATTCATGAAGCAAGGAAATTGGTAAGCCAGGGCAAGTTTTCACCACGCCTGATTGGCGACATGACTCTTCTTCAGGGTAGCGAAGTAGATGGGTATATCTATTTAGGTTATAATAATGTGGTAAAAGGTAAATTGGCAGGTGGAGGGGATGTACTCTATGACATGAGTGATTACTCGGATATGTTTATCAACAAGGATAGACTCTATGCTAACGGCGGCTCGGAAGTCTGGCGATGAAAACTAATGGCCAACAGAAGCTAAAAATATGCATGCTGCTCCCTCCCCTCGCCTCAAACATGCGGGTAAACCCCCAGATAGGGATATGCAGCTACCTGACTAATTTTGGCCATGAGGTTAGCTGGGTTATCTCGCTGGGGAAAGATTACCCGCCCCGGCAGTTCCTCCTCAAAGGTGCCAAGGTAAACGATATCCCCTATCGCCATTATTTTCCCGGTGACTCCCTGCTGGCCAAGGTTTTCAACCGAATCCCCAATATCCTGAGGAGAACGCGCTTTATCCTGAAGGTCTTCCGAGAAGAGGAATATAACCTGATTTTTGTTAGAGATGAGCCATTTGATGGTTTGATAGCCACCTACCTTAAAAGAAGATACAAAGTCCCCTTTGTTTATGAGCTTACCGACCCCCTGGAGCAGAAATGGAGCGCTTTCAGAATGGAGCCCAGGAAGCCTAAATTACTGCATTATTTGGCTACGGCGTTTGATATCTGGCTGCGAATCCTGGTTATGAAAAAGGCCGACCTTGTCCTAACCACAACACGGTGGTTTGAAGAAGGACTGGTTGAGAAGGGAATATCAAAGTCAAGATTAATGCCCTACCCCAATGGCGCAGAGATCGATTCCTTCCTGAACAAAGATGGAAAGAATGTCCACAAAAAATATCACCTGACTAGTTCCAAGGTAATCATATACGTGGGGGCAATGAGCAGAGCCAGAAATCTCGGTGTGTTGATTGAAGCATTTCCCATAGTGAGACAGAAATACAAGAAGGTAAAGTTGTTAATGGTCGGAGATGGCACCGATAGAGAAAACTTGGAAAGGCTGGCAACCAAGCTCGGAATTGAAGATGAAGTGATATTTACCGGTCGAGTTCCCCAGACTGAAGTCCCCCATTTCATTGCCGCCTCGGATATCGGGGTATCTACAGTGCCGCCGCTATCGCATTACCGGGTAAGCTCTCCAATCAAGATATTTGAATATATGGCAGCATCAAAACCGGTGGTGGCCAACGAAGAGATATTTGAGCACAAAGAGATACTGGGGCAGAGCAGAGGAGGACTGCTGGTAGCTTATACCCCGGAGGCATTCGCCGAGGCTATAATTGAATTACTAAATAACCCAGAAATGGCGCCGGAGATGGGACGAAGAGGACAGGGATGGGTGGTGAAGAACCGAAGCTATGACGTCTTAGCTCGGCGGTTAGAAAGCAAGTACTTCGAGCTTTTAAATCAGTTCCCTGCCCTATAGGAGAATGCGGTAAACCTACTAAGCACATAGAGGCTGTAAGATGGACGAAACAAAGACCGGCCCGACAGGTTATTATGACGATAGAATAATCGCTGAAAATTATGATAAGAGAACGACTACGAAGGACGCCCTTGAAAGGGCTCGTATCATGGGCGTATTGTTGAAGCAATTTACCAGTATTACACGGGAGTCGCTTTGTTTGAGGGTAATTATAGCCACTCGTAGGGAACGCTATATCCATGGACTTACCTGTTGGTTAATCCGGAAGTAGCTGTAAGATTAGGCGAAAAGAAAGAGCGCAGATGATAAAAAAGTTAAAAAAATTGCGGCATAATGCTGCTGATTTCATTAGCATCATTGTTCACCCATTATTCAGATTACTGCGCAAGAAGCGGATTCGTATTCTGTTATATCATAGGGTATGTGATCTTCCAGAGGAAGCTGGTTTCGTTTTTTACGTCACTACCGAGGCATTTAGCCAACAGATGGAGTTCTTATCCCGAAATGGGTTTAATGTAATGACACTAGATGAGCTTACGGATTACCGGGATAAATATAAGAAGCTACCCCCAAAATCAATCATCATTACATTTGATGACGGATACTCAGATAACTATGTAAATGCATTTCCAATTCTACAGAGATATAACCTCAAAGCAACCTTTTTTATAGCTACTGCGTATATAAATAGCCAAAATATCTTCCCCTGGTTAGAATTAGATAAGCGGTCTTTCCAGCACTATCAAGAGGATAAAGCAAGCTGGTTACCTCTTACCAGACAAAATATCCTTGACATGGCTGCTCATGGTGCGTCTTTTGGTTGCGCATACTAAGACGCATTGTGCTCTGGATAGTGTTGAGGAAAGCGAGGCTATCGAGGAATTGGTAGATTCTAGGAAATGCCTTGAAGGGATATTATCAACGTCGGTAAGATGCTTGAGTTACCCTTATGGTAGGGCAAACAATAGAATAAAAAACCTAGCTAAAGAGGCTGGATATAGAGTAGCGGTTGTTGGTACAGGAAGCAACACGATAAGAACCAACCTATTCGAGTTAAAGAGAATTACAGTCCAGCAACAAGACTCTCTGGCTAAGTTTAAGAGACAGATAGAGGGAGCGTATGATTGGTGCGAATACCTACAATCGGTGCTTAAGTTTATCTACTACATTCTACATCAAGGGCATGAGGGCAAGTAATGACTAAAGAGTTAACATTCAGGAGGTTTCAACCGGACGATTTAGTGCGAGTTTCAGAGTTTCGAAAAACCTTTTTCCCATATAATTCGTCACTCAGGTGTTACGAGCCTGAATATTATAGGTGGAAGTGCCATGATAACCCTGTTCAGCAAGGTGAAATGTGGCTAGCTGAGGATGGTGACGTGCTGGTTGGAATGAAGAGTATGATACCCAAGCGGATGAAGATATTGGGAGCAGAGGTGGATGGGGCTGAGACTGGAGATACTTTTACACACCCAGACTATCAAAGGCGGGGTATATTTACTGGGCTATTTAAAACTGCTAGCCAGGAGGACGGCCTTGACACAAGAGTAGACTTTATTTACGGCGTAGCTAACGAACAATCGCGGCCTGGTTATGAAAAAAAACTGAATTATGGGCAGGTCCCGATTAGACTACGTAGCTGGATTAAACCAATGAGTATGAAACAGCTACTTGAGATAAAATTCAATAGCTCCCTCCTGGCGTCCTTTTTTTCGTACGTTATAGAAATTATTAATACTGTCACAGGCAGGATTGGCACCGCAGGAGACGCTAAAAGTGATATCTCTATCTCACAGGTGTCCTCATTCCCTGATGACATTAATGCATTGTGGGAGCAAGTTGCTAAAAGCTATGATGTTATGCTAACTCGCAGCAAGGCTTATTTGGAATGGAGATATGTTAAGAATCCCGATACTTACTCCATTCTAGTTGCTACCAGTAAGGAAGGGATTCCCTTGGGTTACATGGTGACAAAAGTTGGCTTATCTGAAAAAAAGCTGCCATTGGGATTTATCTGTTGTCAATCAGCGAAATGGGACACTTTTTAAACCGAACACATTGGTATAATCAGGCGGCATCAACAAGCTCCCTGAGGCCCTGGTTGTAGTCTCTACGACGATTAATCGTTTGTATCTGCACCT
>Ga0315547_1001101_pt1 | contig 22565 bp, 19 predicted proteins | sample SalMarSW160240MG_2_FD_202542 | JGI IMG/M metagenome (GOLD analysis project Ga0315547, IMG submission 202542) | Salt marsh sediment microbial communities from the Plum Island Ecosystem LTER, Massachusetts, United States - Salt Marsh Sediment SW1601-240 ...
CCCGAACAAAGTCGCTAAACGCAATTTGGTCCCGCCCTTGCGGGCTTTACAGTCTGCTCGAGCAAGCTCGGAAGCCCTCGCCCTCAGTGCGGAACTTCGTTTAGCGCGGCGTTATGTAGAATAGGGCATGCATAAATTCTTTCCCGAAATGTTTCCATATAAGGAAACTTTTTCTTAATTTTACCGATTATCAATTATTAAGATGATAAGTCTGTTTGAAGTTGAGTTCCTGGATGATGCAATTAATTTTCTTGATAGCATTGATTCTAAGGCCGCTCGAAAGATTATCTATAACATTGATAAAGCAAGTTATACTCATGATCCTGGACTATTCAAAAAACTCTCAGGTGAAATTTGGGAATTTAGAACTCGGTTTAGTAATAAACAATACAGAATGTTGGCTTTCTGGGATAGAACCAAAGACAAAAAAACATTGGTAATATGCTCACATGGATTCATAAAAAAGAGCAGGAAAGTACCAGATAAAGAGTTAAGCAAAGCTCAACAAATCAGAATGGAATACTTTAAATAAAAAAAGGCCATGGTAAAAAGAAAAACATATTCGATTGATCGGGTTAAAGACAAGTATATTGGAAAATCTGGGACCCTTGAGAGAGAAAGATATGAGGTTGAACTGAGACTCGATGTCCTCGGAGATCTAATTAGAAGAACCCGTAAAGAACGAAATCTTACTCAGGAAGAACTCGGTAAGTTAATTGGTGTACAGAAAGCGCAAATCTCAAAGCTTGAAAGGAATGCAAGCAATATGCGCCTGGAAACAATAATTCGAATTTTTGAGGCATTGAAGGCTCATGTCAAATTTCAAGTTGAATTGGATAATCGTAAGTGGAATCTTACAGCCTAGACGTGCCCTACTCTACATAACAATAAATAAAAAGCATTAAAACGCTTTTTATTCAAACCGTTGGCACACATTTGAAAATGAGATCACGTTGGAAAATATTGTTTTGGATTAGCATTATCATTTTGATTCTAAGTAATCTGTTCTGGATCTACCAAGCGATTGATAATGCTGTAAGCATGAGTTACTATAGGGATTCTTGTGAAGACTATCAAAGCGATATGGTCGAGCTGAAAAGAATACTTGACACCAAGAAGACTAAAGAGGCAGCAATCAACTTCCTTGAACAGTACAAAGTTACCTATGACAGTTTATCAAAAGGAGAAGAATTCATTATTCACCTCAACTCGTTCTACATGACATTTGATAAGAACGGGCAACTAAAAAGTAGCGAAACACTCTAAAATGAATTTGTACGTTATTGAAGACGAATTTCACGCAGAGCCACAAGGTGATTTTGACTGTTATGATTCCGCACTTGAAGAACTCGAAGGGCGGTCAAAAATTCCTTGGAGGATTTCGGCAAAGGGAATTGAATGGGAAAAATAGAAAGTCGAGTAGGTAAGGGGGAATCCCACCCCCAAACCTCTCACAGAACCGTGCTTGAACCTCTCGATTCACACGGCTCTTCATGATAAAGACGCACTCAGGGTTGAAAACCGATTTTCCAATGCTCAAACAAGTTGGGGTAGCTTCTGGCAATCCCCTGCAAGTATTTGAAAGCAAAATACCAATGGCGTCGCCTGAATTTCCGGTATTTATTGCGTACCCATTTCGTGAGACGAAGGTTAACCACTCTGAACAACTTCCGTAATTCCGATTTCCTGAACCTGGAATAGTAGTTGATCCACCCCCGGATTTTTGGATTCAGTAATTCCGCTATCCTGCTTATCGGAAAATGTACCCAACGATGGATCTTGAGTCTGAACAACTCCTCTCCTATCCTGGCAATGTTCTTCTGGCTGATAGCCGGGCTGAACCCAAGCTTGATTTTACCACGCTCTTTGATGATGCGTGGTTTAAAGGTGAACCCTAAAAAGTCGAACTTCTGGTAATAGACCTTGAATGGTGGCTGTTTCTTCTGGTTCCGGCGACAATAAACGATCTTGGACTTCTCCCTGTTTAATTCCAGTTTGCAATCCTTAAACCGTTGTTTAATCGCCTCCAGTAGTCGCAGTGCCTGTTTGATATGCTGGCAATGTACCACTATATCATCAGCGTACCGCTCAAATTCTATGTCAGGATAGTTCTTCTCTATCCATTTATCAAACACAATGTCCAGAAAGATATTGGCTAATACAGGACTGATTACTCCTCCCTGTGGCGTGCCTTTGCCTTCCGGGTGTTTGATCGCTCCCTCTGGTAGTTGAACAGGTGCTTTCAGCCAGCGTTCGCAATACAGCAGGATATGATTCCTGTCTGTGTAATACCGCAAGGCCCTCATCAGCAACTCATGGTCAATATTGTCGAAAAAGCCTTTGATGTCTATGTCAATAACCCAACTGTATTTCATACAATTGATCCGGCATTGCTCGACAGCATCATGTGCCGATTTGTTTGGACGGTATCCAAATGAATTTCGGCTAAATTGCCCGTCAACAGCACTTCCCAACTCCGTAGCTATTACCTGTTGTGCTACCCGGTCGGTTACGGTGGGAATGCCCAAAGCTCGTTTCTTCTTCCCCGGTTTGGGTATAAGGGTTTGGCGGACTGGTTTGGGAAAGTAACTCCCGCTTGCCATTCTGTTCCATAATGGATACAGGTACTTGCGTTTGTTGGCTTCCACCTGTGCAATGGTGATGTTGTCGACGCCTGCACTTCCACCATTGGCTCTCACCCTTTTGAAAGCCCCCATTACCTGCAACCTTGTTATCGGTTGCGTCTTTTGTTCTTCTACAAAAATCATCCTTAAATTGCTTTAAGTTGTTATACATAAAAAGAACCTGTCATGTGAAGTCCTTCGCTCGCAGGATCATTACTCCTACTCTCACGGGTATGTTCGCTACTACGACTTCATCCGTCCCAATGCTGCACCTTGCTACTTTCTGCATTTCCTTACAGGTTCTCTGCATTTTCACTTTACATTGCAGCTTTGGTTCTCCTGTTCCCTGACAAAGCCCAAACTAAGGTCTTGCCGCCTTAATGCCGTGTGCCGCGCAAACAGTAATCAGGTTCCCTTTACGCTCTGTCTCCCGGGGTCGCTCCCCCCTCGATTTTGGCACAGTAAAAGTTATTTACGACACTTCGATAACGGTTCACTTTCGTTCAACTCCTTAGCTCCTACCATAGCCATGTTCTCACCTACGAATGTGAGTGAAGCCTTTGACCTTGTCGTTCAGTACCGGCTCTCTTAAAGCAAGCACCACAAGGCGGTTTGGTAAATACGCCTGAACGTCTTTACCGATAGTCCAGTCTCTGAGCTGTCCCTTTCTGTGAGGCCTCCAATCTTACCTTTTGTATCCGGGGATTGGCTCGTTTCCATTCTGACTCAAAGCCTATCATCTTTGTCAAAGTTTTGTTACCATCTCAAAGAACTTTTGTAACTTTATCTTTGTACCCTGTGGTAACTCAGGACACACAGCACGGCATACAACAGCCAATATAAGTAAGCTGGGGGTTAGTGGTTTATTTAAAGTTTGTACATTTAGCAAAAAATTTAACGGTCTGACAAGTAAGTGGCACGGAAATCCCAGCCTACTCATATTGGCGAACCGTTAGGCGTAACCCGGCTGTAGTGTAGTAACCTGAATATCATCCTTAATGTTTACGAACGGTAATAATTACTAAAAATCACTAATCATGAAGACAGAAATTATCTCCTTTAACCTTGGCGTGACAAGTTGCTATTTAATCATTGGTAAAGAGATAGTAATGATTGACGCCGGAATGCCGAATAAATTACGGCTTTTCAAAAAAGTACTATCAAGTTATAAAATTGATCCAGCTCGGATTAAACTTATCGTTCTTACTCATTCACATTTCGATCATTGCGGATCTGCACGCGACATCCGAGATTTAACTGGAGCTAAGATCGCAATTCATGAAAGTGAAAGAGATTGTGTTGAACATGACAAAGTGCAAATTCCAAAAGGTGTCAACTTCAAAGGGAAAATTACACAGCCTTTAATCTTTTGTTTTAAAATACATTTCCCAAAGTTCACACCGGACATTCTTCTTGATAATGAACCATATACCCTTTCTAAATTTGGAATTAACGGGCAAATAATTCACACACCAGGGCATACTATTGGCTCTGTCAGTGTAATAATGGATTCAGGAGTAGCATTTGTGGGTTGCATGGCGCACAATGGATTTCCTTTCAGATTAAAGCCTGGATTACCAATATACGCCGAAGATATCAAGGCCATAAAAGAAAACTGGAAAATTCTTATTGATAAAGGGATTACTTTTGTCTATCCAGGTCATGGGAAAGCTTTTCCAATTGAAGTAATTAAAAATCAATTGAAGTATCCTTCAACCAATTAATCTTGATCAAAAAATAAGTACTTATATTTAACCTTAAATAAACGGCTCCGCCTAACACGGACAATAAAGGTAAGTTGTTTGTCATGCTTTTTGCCGGGGACCTAAAGGCCACCGGGACAACTTCCCGGCTAAAGTACCAGGACCAGTGGCCGGATGGCTGCCCGCCCGAACGTGCCGTTCGGTACGGGCGGGCGCCAGCTAACACCTCCCCTGCAAGCTGGCTCCTCGCTATCCCGACATAACATGTCGGGACTTAACGCTCGGCCCTCTTTATTGCCGGGCCGTTAGCGGAAAGCAAATGAAACCGAGACATATGAAAAACAATAAATAAAACTCGATAGATTATGACAAGACCACGACTTGATAATGAATTACCTGAATCAATTGAGCAATGGGGATGGAAATATCATCATTTAGGGATTCCAACTAATATGATTATGCCAAATGAAAGATACTTGCCTCAATTTAAGCTATATGTGTCTGGATTTAGTAGTAGTCCATTTGGGATTGAGTGGATGCGATATGAGAAAGATAGTCCAATAAATGAATTGATTCAGACTATTCCTCATATTGCATTTGAGGTTGCAGACTTGGATTTTGAACTTGCAAATCGTGATTTAAAAGTGATTACAGAACCCAATCCACCATCGGACGGAGTTAGGGTTGCAATGATTGAGCATAATGGAGCTCCAATAGAATTGATTGAATTTAAAAAAAATAATTAAAATTATTCATATGATTTTACACATTACAACCAACAAAGAATGGGAAAAGGCTCAGATGATTGGAGAGTACATTGCACCTTCTCTTAATTTAGAAGGATTTATTCACTGTTCAACTCCAAAACAAACAGTAGATACAGCAAATATTTTCTTTAAAGGACAGAATGGATTAGTTCTACTTTGCATAGATGAGAAAAAATTAAAATCCGAATGCAAATATGAGGATCCAACAGGTGGAGGACAACATGATCCAAGTGTTGGCAATTTATTTCCACATATATATGGACCAATTCATACTTCCGCTGTGATAAAAGTAGTTGATTTTCCTGCAAATGAAAATGGACTCTTTATGCTACCCCAAGGAGTTAATAATTTAGCTTTTGGTGATAAATAAAAAAATGAAAATAATGGAATTGCCAGCCGCTAACACGCAATCATAAGTAATTTGCTATGCACCATTTTGATAACATATTCGAGCACACCCATTGGCTGAAAAAGCCAAAGAGTGTGTTATCTTTGTTACGGGCAAAGAGCTTTCGCTATTGCTCAAGCACTTTGCTTTACGGCGCTAGCGATGGGCAGTCAAACAGCAAACTACTCATATTGCGGAAACGTTGTGCGTCATGCTGACAAAATTCTATTCTACAACTTCTTTTAATGGTGTATAATAAAAAATTACAATAATGAAAAAATATTATAAGCTTTTAATAAGTATCTTTTTTACGATTATATTTCTATTTATAAAACCAATGCTTGGCCTTTTTACTGATCATGCAAAGGGTATATTATCAATACTATATAATCAAAGTCATATTCTTGTAACAATTGGTATTTCGTGGTTCTTAATTGTATTAATAAAGACATTAAAAACAGCCTTTTTAAAGAGAATTGATATTTCCCAAAAAGACAATCTTACATCCCGTAAAATATATACTCAGATTAATCTTCTCGAAAAAGTAATCATATTTGTAATTATTCTTTTTGCTTTAGGAATAGTCCTGCTATCCTTTGATAGTATCAGGAAGATTGGAATTGGACTTTTTGCTTCTGCAGGTTTGGCTGGAATTATTATTGGTTTATCCGCGCAAAAAGTAGTTGGAGCATTATTAGCTGGTATTCAAATTGCAATTACCCAACCTTTTAGAATTGATGATGCTGTATTTGTTGAAAATGAATGGGGTTGGATAGAGGAAATAAATCTAACCTATGTGGTGGTAAGAATTTGGGATAAACGGCGATTAGTCCTTCCATCAACTTACTTTTTAGAAAAACCATTTCAGAACTGGACACGAACATCTGCTGAAATAATAGGCTCCATTTTTATTTACACTGATTATACAATCTCCTTCCAGGCAATGAGAGATGAACTTTCAAGATTATTAAATGAAAGTGAATTGTGGGACAAAAATGTAAATGTACTTCAAGTAACAGATTCCAAGGAATCTGCTATAGAAATAAGGATACTTGTTAGCGCAAAAAACTCACCAACAGCATGGGATTTAAGAGTATATATCAGAGAAAAAATGATTGAATTTATTAAGAAGAATTATCCTGAAAGTTTACCAAGAACAAGAGTAGCACTTGAAAAGGAGAAAAACACGAACGCACAATCGAGCAGGTGGCTGACCCCGGGGTAACCGGAGCCAGTGCACCTCTTCCCGATACACTTCGTTACGGGACAGGCACACCGCAATTGCTCTCGCAATTGTGTACGGGTCTCGCCTGCCTTCGCCGGAGCGGCTACGCGCAGGCAGGTATACAGCGGTTCGTTAACCCGAATTATTCATGCTGAATGCATGAATAATTCGGGTTAAGATTATTACATATTTAATAACCATTGTTAATGCCTTAAGAAAAATCAACCTGACTGATTAGTTACCAATTAACTAATTCTTCCGATCACCACCGGTTCATCTACTTTCATGATGCCGGTAATGGTGCAATCAACAAAGCTGTTTCTCTTCAGGTTTTGTCCTTCGATAAGAACCGGGATATAATGTTGTCCATATCCTGATGCCCGATTTCCTACGACTTTTTCGATCAGTACTTTTTGAGTTTTCCCGATGAAGGCGCTGCGATAGGAAAGTTTTTGTTTGTCGGAAAGCTGGCGTATCATTTTACTCCGGCTGTTTTTGATTTCCTCCGGAATGTGATTTTCCATTCGTTCTGCCCGCGTTCCTTTCCGGATGGAGTATTTGAAGGTGTGGATATGGCCGAATCCGATTTCTTCAATAACATCACAGGTTTGATGGAAGTCCTCCCCGGTTTCATCCGGGAATCCGACCATGATATCGGTGGTGATGTTGAAATCAGGAATCAGGGTGCGGATCTTGCTAACCATGGAAAGAAAGGTTTCTACGCTATACATCCTTCTCATACTGGTTAATATCCTATCCGATCCGCTCTGAAGGCAGAGGTGTAGGTGGGGAGTCATTCTGGGGTGTTTGAGCAGATCGAAAAAGCGGTCATCAAATCCATCCGGCTCTATGGACGATATTCGCAGGCGGAAATCACCATCCAGATTCAGGATTTTCCCGACAAGCTTTACAAAGTTTACATCTCCATCGGAATACCTGCCAATGTTCACTCCGGTAAGGACAATTTCCCGGAATCCAAAATTGGTTACCTGGCGGATATTTTCCAGGATATCATCAACCGGCCGGCTGATCGCTCTTCCCCGGACTTTCGGAACGATGCAAAAACTGCAGAAGTTATCGCATCCCTCCTGGATTTTAATCATGCTCCGTGTGTGGAATGTTTTGCTTGCCGGTGTGTACCCGAAAAGATCCGGGTTCAACTCGTCGGGATGCAGTAGCTCCCCTTTAAAATGGGCATCAATAAGGGAAAAAATACTGCTTTTTCTGGAATTTTCAATGACATAGGTGATCTCATTCCGCTTCTGCAGCTCCTCCTTGTAGTTGTTGGCAAGACAACCGGTAACCACTACTACGGCTCCTTCTTTTTTCCGGATTGCCTGGTTTATCAGGTTCCTTGATTTCTGGTCACTATGATGGGTGACGGTACAGGTGTTTATGACATATACATCAGCTTCTGTATCGAATGTACCTACTTCAAATCCTGATTCTGCGAATTGTGATGCAATGGCATCCGTTTCATACTGGTTGAGCCTGCAACCCACTGTTTTAAAAGCAATTCGTTTCTTCATGTGTGATCTCCAAACCCGTTTCTGTGGGTACGCAAAGTTGATCATATTTTCAAAATAATCAAAACATTTGGAATGGTCCCAGCTTACCGAAAAGCGAATACTTACAGTTTCTCCAAATCGGTCAGACCGGCTTCCTCACGCATGTCATCCCGCAGCGGTCAGACCGTAACCTTCAACCTGTTACCATATGGTCGTTTGACGATAAGACACCGTCAGGTCAGAAAGACCCTGACGGGTCTATTGACTTCAATCGGATCATGTTTCCTTCTATTGCCCCGGCATTTCCCGGAGGTGATATAGCCATGTTCCGGAGAATCCCGATGGGGCCTTTGTCAAATCATCATGTGACATGCCGGGGGATAATTGCCGGTTTTACTGCTTATCCGAATGTTCCCGTCTGCCGGGTCGCCATGTTAGCAGGAGTACAATGCTTAATCCCCAGATGAAGTTTGATGAAGCCGTTTCAATGAAATGAATTTTTTGTACGGCAGGAGGCATTAACGGATTCGGGATCAAATGTGAATCGTTCATGATCAGTGCAAAAAGAATTCCGGTAAACAGACCCACCTCCCAGACTCCTCCTTTCATAGAACGGATAACCAGTATAGCCAGCAATACCCAGATCAGGCCGCGACCTGTCTGAAAGAAATAGAGACAGGGACTCTCCCTGAGGGTATGGAAAAAATGGGTAAAAAAGCCACCATAATCTTCGCCATTATAATAGGTGCGTACTGTCTCATTTTGCCACGCAACGTAGTATCCGAATATGAAATAGATCAACGGATACACGATAAGAATCAGGAGCAGGATCTTCCAGATCCAATCCTTGCTGTCTTTATCACATAGGGTAAAAGCGGTTGATTCTAATCCTTCTTTTGGTTTGAATTTCCCTAAAAGAGGAACAGCAATTGAGGGGAAGAGCAGGGATACGGGTACGCTTTGCAGAAACAGGTGAGAGATTGTTCCTTCAGGATCCACGAAAAACCAGTACTCAATGATACTTAAGAAGGTCTTGATACCGTAATAAAGTATGGCTGTGATTACCATGAGTCTTAGCCCGGTTATACGGGACCTCACAATGAACCAGGTGAGTATGATTGTGTCGATAAGACAGACCAGTGAAACCCGTACCATTGACGAAGCAGAAGACGCGGATGCCATTTGCGATGAATCGAGTTCAGGGGTAACAAGCAGACCCCCGATTGCCATGAGAATGAACATTATAATGGTCAGGATGATGACCTTCAGAATTAAAACAAGAGTCGTTTTCATGAGAGTGTGTATTAAGGATTCATTTTTGATCTATAATTTTGTTGTTTAAAATTTCTTTTAACGCTTTTCTGCCCCACCGCAGGTTGGTTTTGTAAATTGCTATTCCATTCTCCAGGGCAAGTTTCCCGTGCAACGACATCCTGTGGCTCTCGCTATCGAAATTCGCTAACAGGATTTTGATGTATTCCCGGGTTTCCGAGATGAACGATTTCAGGAAACCAATTTTCTGTTCTTCAGGCAGTAAATCTTCCATCAGGGCAAAACGCAGCATGGTTTCGTCCATTCGCTTGCTGATGTCCTCGCTTTCAAGAGGTTTTCCAAGCCACCTGGCCAGGATTTCAATGCCTTCCGGTGTGATTGCAAACGGATTGGGAGTGTTCACCGGATCGCCCGATTTTTTACCCTGGACGATCAATCCAAGCTTCTTCAGTCTTTTTAATGCAGGATAAATTGTACCGGGACTGCTGCTGTATTCACCCAGCGCTGTTGTTTCGAAGATTTTACGGATCCGGTAGCCGGACAGGGATTGTCTTTGAAGCAATCCCAGAATTGCATAATCGAGCGAGGTTGGATTACTTACTGATTTTTTATTTGTCATGTCTTATAGTACGAATCGTATCAACAAATATAATACGAATCGTACTAATATGCAACTATTTTTTCATTTTTTTTCTGACAAAAAAAAAATGAGTAAAAATGAGTCCTGACAACTTCTACAATCAGAATATCACAGCAGGTGAATATTATTTTCTGCGCATTTTTTCATCATTGCTTCCGGCCATATGCTTGCCTGCACTTCTCCGATATGGGCTTTTCGCAGGTAGAACATACAGAGTCTCGACTGGCCGATACCGCCGCCGATGGACAGGGGCAGTTCATCATTGATCAGCTTTTGATGGAAGAAGAGTTTTTTCCTTTCCTGCAGGTTTCTGATTTTAAGTTGTTCGAGCAATGATTCCCGATTTACCCGGATGCCCATGGAGGAGATCTCAAGGGCGCTTTCCAGAACGGGATTCCAGACAATGATATCGCCATTAAGGCCTCGATAACCTTCTTCATTCGTCGTAAACCAGTCATCGTAATCGGGTGCTCTCCCGTCGTGCGGAGCACCATCGGACAGATCATGTCCGATACCGATGATAAAAACCGCACCATACTCCCTTGTGATTCGATCTTCTCTCTCTTTTGGTGAAAGTCCGGGGTATTTCTGCAACAACTCTTCCGCATGGATAAAAGTGATATGTTCCGGGAGGATCTCCCTGATTTCCGGGTAATTTTCAAAGATGATAAATTCCAGGCCCCGCATAACGGTGTAGATCTCTGCGACGGTTTTTTTAAGATAGTCAAGATTTCTCTCTTCCGGTCTGATGGTTTTCTCCCAGTCCCACTGATCGACATAGACTGAGTGCAGGTTTGATAGTTCCTCGTCGGGACGGAGTGCATTCATATCGGTATAGATCCCGCGTCCCGTTTCAATATTCAATTCTGCAAGCATCAACCGTTTCCATTTTGCCAGTGACTGGACCACTTCAACTTCTGCATTATTCATATCCCGGATGGGAAACGAAACGGGGCGTTCCACACCATTCAGGTCATCGTTGATACCGGTTCCTTTCAAAACGAACAGGGGTGCGGTTACCCTCCGGAGTTTCAGTTCGGCTGAAAGGTTGACCTGAAAATGATCCTTGATCAGCTTGATCGCGTTTTCCGTTCTCTTGACATCGAGAATACCTTTGTAGTTTTCGGGAATTTGCAGGCTGCTCATGTTGTCAGTTTTTTGGTTTAAAAAAAGCCTTCCGGTAAGGGAAGGCTTTCATGTTATTACATAACATCATATCCTCCCTATGGTCGAATAACCGGGTTATTATTAAGGATATGATTAATTATTCTCATCAGGTAAATGTAATTATTTTTCAGTTAACATAAAAATCCAGAACCTTTCCTTAATCCATCTTGGTGGCGCGTTCCAGTTTCTTCAAGATTGAAAATACAAACGTTTACTTGCTTACCCGTTCCAGGAACTTCAAAATCGAGAAGATAAAGACCGCAGCGAGCAAGCTGCAAACAATAAAGATCAGCCATAATTGCCAGAGGTCAAGTTTGCCCCAGAAAAAGCTTCCAACAAATAAAAGCTTATTACCAACCGCGGTTGCAAGTAACCATCCTCCCTGCATTACTCCCTGAAATCTTACCGGGGCTACCTTTGAGACAAATGATAATCCCATTGGGCTCAGAAAAAGTTCTGCAATGGTAAGTACGAGATATGAAGACATCAACCAGTAGGGCATTACCCGTGAGGAATCGGGAACAGGATTATATTTTATTGCACCCGAGGCATCGACTATCTGTAGTTCGTGAGGAGATACAAGTTTGAGAGATCCAATGAGGATCACTACAAAGCCAAATGCAGCTATGATCATTCCTATCCCGATCTTTTTTGGAGTGGAAGGCTCTTTCCCCCTTTGGTTAAGCCACGAAAAGAAGCCCATTACAACAAAGGTCAGGGCCACGATAAACAATGGGTTGAACGATTGGAATACTTCAGGTGCAATTGGGTTTTGAGTATCAGCCTTCCTGAAAAGAAATGTCGCCGCTGTACTACCAGCGACAAAAAGTGCAGCTCCAATCAGGCGGGTATTAAGGGGTCTGTTCTTTCCTATTATCATAATGAATCCTGAAATCAGAGCAAGAACAGCCAGAATATTCGAGAGACTAAAAAACATGTAAGTAAACCGTCCAACCTCTTTGACAGTATAGTCTCGTGCAAAGAATGTTAGTGTCAGACCATTCTGGTGAAAGGACATCCAAAAGAAGACAACAACAAAGAAAACCAGTATTAAAGCGATAACCTTTTGTTTTTCTTCTTTCTTCGAGATCATGATCATCCATGTTACAAAGGCTGCAAACAGACCAAATGCTGCACCAGTGGCTATGTCTTTCACCAGGCTGATCAGAAAAGCTACTATAACACCTGCAATCAACGCAACCGGAATGGCCAATGGGAATTCTCCCAGTGAGATTGTCTTTTCACCCTTGATCTTCTCTTTGGCCGGGAGATGACGATTAAAAATGATATATACCACGAGTGAAACGACCATTGCAGCAGCGGCAATGCCAAAGGCATAGTTGTAACCTACGGAGAAACTATGGAGGTAATCATCCGCAAAAGCGGACAGGTCGGTTACTACTCCGCTAAGATTCACCTTATCAGCAATAACCTGAAGTTCGTCAGGATTCTGAAGGGTCCCGTTTTTAAATTGATGACAAAGAGCAGGTAGACTTCCATCATGAAGGAATCCCTGGGTTTTTAACCACCAGTTTCTGGCACCGTTGGCAGCAAAGGGAGCAAAAAAAGCGCCCACGTTAATACCCATGTAGAATATCATATATGCTTTATCTCTAACCTTTTCATATTTGGGATTATCATACATCTGACCAACCACTGCCTGAAGATTACCTTTAAACATTCCATTGCCAAAAGCAATTGTAAACAGACCTGCTATCGTTATCGGAAGAGACAGGCCAGGCATAGCCATAACAGCATAGCCACCAAACATTACGATTTGTCCAATAAGAATAACCGATTTGTATTTCTTGGTAGCATCAGCCAGTATACCACCTATCAGTGCAAGGGCATAAATCGCGAAATAGAACCAGCTATATATATCGCCTGCTGTGTCTTCCACAAGACCGAATTTTGCTTGCAGGAATAAAACCAAGATGGCCATCATAGTATAAAATCCGAATCTTTCACCCATATTGGTAAAAAATGCAACAAGTAATCCTTTAGGATGGTTCTTAAGCATTGTATTTGATTTTAATGAGTATTTTACCAGAATTAGACAAATATACTTATCTTTTTCATTTGTAAAATGAAAAATTCCGGTGTGTCAGTTTTTAGAATCTTTCTAAAGTGTTTTAAATTCAGAATGAAGCTGTTAAATTTGTATCTGAGGTTTGTGGTACCCGGTGAATTACCGGTGCAGTTTTAGTAACCTGACAACATGTAATGTAATTGTTAAAAATTCGGTGAGTGATGAAAATATTCCGGGCAGATCAAGTAAGAGAAATTGATGCTTATACCATTGAGCATGAGCCAATACGTCCCATTGACCTGATGGAGAGAGCTGCCCGTCAACTGCATCATTGGATCACAAAACGATATTTTCAGGACAGAAAAGTCAAGGTTATTGCAGGGCCGGGCAATAACGGTGGGGATTCCTTGGCCCTGGCGCGAATGCTGGCAGATGATTTTTATGACGTAGAAATCTATTATGTTAAATTTACAGATAAGGTTTCGGACAGCTGGAAGATTAATCATAAACGGATTATTGAACAGGGAAGAGGAACCTTTCATACCCTGGCTCAAGGAGACGAGCTTCCTCACTTTGACCCCTGTGATCTGTTGATTGACGGGTTGTTTGGATCGGGACTCTCCAGACCCCTTAACGGATTCCCGGCTGAGATTGTCAGGTGGATGAACCATATGGGAAATGAGATCATCGCTATCGATGTTCCTTCCGGTCTGATGGGAGAAGATAATTCCGGGAACGATCGGGAAACCATCATGCATGCAACCATTACACTTACGTTTCAATTTCCCAGCCTCTCTTACTTTTTTGCAGAAAATGAATCCTGTTTAGGCAACTGGCATATCCTGCCAATCGGTCTCCATCAGGAGATCATTGATAAAATGGAAACAGACTACTTCTTTTTAACAAAGGAGTTTGTCTCATCACACCTTAACAGGAGAGACAAATTTTCTCATAAAGGTACATTCGGACATGTTTTACTGGTATCTGGATGCTATGGTAAAATGGGGGCAGCCGTCCTGGCTTCCCGTGCCTGCCTGAGGACAGGTACAGGATTGATGACTGCACATATTCCAAAATTCGGATACGAGATCATTCAAACAGCACTGCCGGAAGCGATGATCAGTATTGACCAGTCGGATATCATCTTTACCCGGATTCCCGATCTCGATCCATATCAGGCAATTGGTATAGGACCTGCTATCGGTTGCCGGAATAATTCACAGAAAGGATTGCATGAGTTACTTGATAAAGCGGAAGTACCCCTGGTCATTGATGCTGATGCCATAAACATTCTTGGAGAAAACAGGGAGTGGATTGAACAGGTTCCCGAAAACACAATCTTCACTCCCCATCCGAAAGAGTTTGAACGGCTGGCAGGGAAAACCAGCAATCATTATGAGCGGAACAGGAAACAGATCGAGTTTTCAAAACAGTATCATGCCATTGTGGTTTTGAAAGGTGCCCATACATCCATTTCATGTCCGGACGGGACATGTTATTTCAACACTACAGGAAACCCGGGGATGGCAACCGCAGGAAGCGGTGATGTGCTGACCGGTATAATCCTTTCACTCCTTGGACAGGGGTATCAGCCTAAACTGGCGGCACTCATCGGAGTTTACCTGCACGGCCTTGCCGGTGACCTGGCTAAAAAACAGTTCGGTGAAGAGGCACTCATTGCTACCGATATAATAGAAAATCTGGGAAATGCGTTCAACGAAATTAGAAACCATGAATAATTCCAATAAGAACAAAGTGAGAATCCTTCTGCTGTTCCTCCTTCTCGTGTTTATAGCAGGATGCAGTATAGTGGAATATTACCAGCGTGGACGGGCTCTTGCCGAATCGGACCAGATCCCGGCAAATAGCTTGGTTTATGCCTTACCCAGGACATCCCTTTCTTTTGATGTGACGGTAAAAAAGACCATGTTTACACACGGACCCTATTACAAGTATGCTGAAAAATACCTTGGTATTACGGATGTTTCTGATGAAGATTGGGTTGAATGGACCATATCGGATATTAATATCAGGGGAGAAGAAGAGATCGATCCGGAACAATATTATATGATTGAATCCGATGGTCCCCTGGAAGTGAATGCTCTCGCCCTGTCAAAAACGGGAATGATTTTGACACCAAATCCAGGAATATATACAGATAAACCCGTGATTCAATCCAATGTTTCGGAAAATCCCGAACCGATATTTCACACCGATCTATCCGTTAAACGGAATATCGCTATGGTGTACGATACCAATTACCGGTTTATTGAAACGGATACCGGCTTTGTACAGGTTCCCTATTTGTACGAACGGGAAGTTCATTTGACCCTTGAAGAACAAGCAGAAGAAGCAGCAAATTTTATCATCAAGATACGCAAGAGAAGATTCAAGCTGATGTCAGGACAGTATGATGTCTTTCCCGAAGGGATAGCCCTGCAGTATGCTGTCGAAAACCTGACCGTGCTCGAGAAGGAATATGTTGCCCTTTTTATCGGTAAATACATGGATGAGTACCACCGCCTGTCCTACCGGTATATTCCGGGTGAAAATCCGTTGGACCACCCTCATCTCCTGTTCAGGTTTTCACTACAATACGGTGTTGTACCGGTAACCGACCTCACCGGAAAGCCGGTCATGCTGGAAATTACAAAACAGGGCACTTCAAAGATCATTGATAACCTGACCTATACCCCTGCTGAAGAAGGCGAAGAGGATAACAAAGCACTATTCTACCGGATCCCGGAGGTCGCAACCATTAGAGTAATCGATGAGCAACATGTTCTGGCTGAGAAAGATCTCCTGATCTACCAATTTGGCCCGACCGTGAGGTTGCCGGTGAATTTTATGTTGAAATAGAAATACGGCCTACGGTTGACGGTTACGAACATAATTGTCTGTCAGCATGAAGATCACACCAATGTGTCTGAAAAAAGATATTTTATTGATTACCTGTTTTAGAAACCTACTCCTTGATCTCACTGACAAACGCTGCCTGGAAATCAGTCCAGCCCATGGATTTGTAGTTGTCTTTGGCAAAATAGCTCAGAATGGGCTCCAGTTTATCGGGAGTAAAGTATCCCGGAACGGATGTAAGAAGCTGAAGATCTTCATTCATGTAAGCGACGGAAGGATAGCTCATTTTCCCTTGAAGCAAAGCAACTGCCAGTTGATGAGGATTGCGTGGACCTCCACCCTCATTTACAAATGTATTTCCTGCAAATTCAATTGGTTCGGTGGATTCAGCATTGAACTTCACCGCATAATAGTTTTCGTTCAGGTACCTGGCAACGACCGGGTGTGTGAACGTTTCCCTGTCCATCTTCTTACACCATCCACACCAGTCTGTATAGACATCAATGAACAATTTTTTTGGACTCTTTTTGCATAGTTCAACCGCCTCCTCAAAAGAATACCATGTTACTTTTACCGGTTTCTCCTGGCTGAACACGACCAGTTGAATGACGATAAAGAATATAGTTGTGATAATCCTTTTTTTCATGATCATATAAAATAATTGTTTTTCTTTAATCTGCAAAAATAATACCAAAATATAAATATATGTAAATATAATTATTATTTACTATTTAAAAACACTATTCAACAAAGATATGGACATTTTCCTGCACATTTGTCATATCCATGACACGTTGTATCGTTTTCTGCCACAGTGTTTGGAAGCACTGATTTTTTGATGAATATACGTAAATATTTCAAAATGGTTTTTACTTTATCCATAATCACTTTGCAGCCGGTTTATTTTTCTTATTTTTAAAGCTTCAAACGCTACCAAATCATTTACCTTATAACCTATGGAAACGATTAACAAAACGTTACGTGATTCTGCCCCAATGCGGTGGTTTATGTTAGTACTGGTCAGTATGTTGATGGTTTCAACCTACTGGTTCCAGGATTTTTTCTCGGGTCTAAAAGGACTGATGGAATCCGAGCTTGGATTTACGAGTGAGGAATTCGGCAGGATCATCGGATTAACCACGTTGGCAAACCTGTTTGGTATGATCATCGTAGGGGGGATCATTCTGGACAGATGGGGCATCCGGATAGCCGGAATTGTCTTTGGTGGTCTGGCTACGCTTGGAGCCACCATCACCGCCCTGGCCTCTTACGGATTTTTCGGCGAAAGCCACACCACCATGCTGGTGATGATGATTATCGGCCGCATACTTTTCGGGTCCGGCCTTGAAATAGTCTGTGTAGTTTGTACGCGGACTATTGTAAAATGGTTCAAGGGATATGAACTGGCGTTAGCCATGGCGATCAATATGGGGTTTGGCCGGTTAGGTTCTGCAATGGGTATTGCTCTTTCGATTGATATTGGAGGGAACAGTGTACCACCTGCAGTGGCTTTTGCCGCAACCCTTATCGGGATATCGCTCATCATTTTCCTGATTTATACCATATTTGATATAAAGATTGACCGACAGGTTACCGAGAGAGTGGAAGGAGCGGATGAAGAATTCAAATTTGCAGATTTGGTAAAGCTTGCCACCAACCGTTCTTTTGTTTTTATCGCACTGTTGTGTGTAACCTTTTATTCTGCTGTGTTCCCGTTTATCCAGTATGCTCCTGATCTTTTGGTCAATAAATTTGGTTTTACCTACGACCTGCCGGAAAGTGGCAGGTATTTTCAGATTTTTGGCAGTGTGTCACTGGGGAATGCCACCATATTTATCGGATTGTTTATTTTTGGCGCTGCCTTCTCCATGGTCCCGGCAAGGATGAAAACCCTTGGGATGAAGATCCTCTCTTTCGTGATCATTTTACTTTTGTTCTTTCTTTTTGTACGGGCTTTATGGGGGACCCTGTCCGTATGGTTTACGAACGGACCCAAGACCGCAAGCCTGATCCCGATGGGAACCATTTTATTCACACCCATTTTCGGGAGTTACGTTGACCGGAAGGGGAAAGCAGCTTCGTTAATGATCCTGGGATCCCTGCTGCTGATTTTCGCCCATTTATCCCTGTCCATATTTAATCATGTGATTCTAGGGTATCTTGGTTTGCTCAGCCTTGGGATTGCTTTTTCGCTTGTACCTGCTGCCATGTGGCCTTCGGTAGCAAAAATTGTTGCAGAAAACCGGCTCGGGACAGCGTACGCTGCAATGTTCACCGTGCAGAATTGGGGATTGGCACTCTTTTTCTGGGGAATTGGAGCAGTACTTGACCTGGTGAATCCTACCGTTGTTCAGACCCTGGATAACTACAGGGAGCAATTTGAAATGCAAGGGCTTTCATCGGTAGAGATCAGTGAGCAAATCAATCATCTGAAAGAGATTGGGGAGATCCCGTTGTACAATTACACCATCCCGATCGGGATGCTGGTTGTTCTGGGGATCGTGGCCATCTATTTTGCCTTCCAATTGAAGAAAGCCGATGCGAATCAAAAATACGGTCTGGAATTGCCGTCCGGAGAAAAACCGGAATAACATAAACAGAATCAATCATACATGTTTAAATAAAATACATATTCTATGAGCAAAGAAATATTAGATCTTGAACCAAAGGAATTGTGGAAGCACTTTTACAGTTTAACTCAAATTCCGCGGCCTTCGAAAAAGGAGGGTGCAGCAGTTCAGTTCGTCAGGGAATTTGGCGAGCATCTTGATTTGGAGACCCTGGTTGATGACGTTCAGAATGTAATCATAAGAAAACCTGCAACACCGGGAATGGAAAACCGGAAGGTTGTTATTCTCCAGGGTCACCTTGATATGGTTCCCCAGAAAAACAGCAACAAGGAACACGATTTTGAAAAGGATCCGATTGAAGCCTATGTGGATGGGGAATGGGTCACAGCTGACGGGACTACTCTCGGATCGGATAATGGTATGGGTGTTGCAGCTGCCATGGCTGTACTGGAGTCAACGGATCTGAAACATGGACCCATTGAAGCCCTGTTTACCGTTGATGAAGAGACCGGAATGACCGGAGCATTCGGACTGAAGCCGGGATTATTGAAAGGCGATATCCTGATCAACATGGATTCGGAAGACGAGGGAGAGCTTTACGTGGGATGTGCCGGAGGAACCAATGCCAACATGAAGTTCAATTATACAGAAGAAGCAGTTCCTGATGATTATATTGCATTCAAACTTTCCGTTACCGGGCTGAAGGGTGGCCATTCGGGAATTGATATTCCACTGGAGAAGGGGAATGCCAACAAGATATTGAACCGTTACCTATGGCATGCATCGAAGGAGCATGGGATGAGGGTGTCAGGCATCTCCGGGGGAGACTTACGAAATGCCATTCCAAGGGAAGCGTTTGCAATTGTAACCCTGCCGGGGCAGCAAAAAGGAAAATTCCTGGAGTGTGTGAAAAAAATGGAAGGAATCTTCAAGCGTGAGCTTGCCGCGATTGATCCCGATCTTTCTTTTAGAGCCGATGATGCTGAAAAGCCGGAATCGGTAATGGACAGGGATACCCAGGATCGTGTCCTGAATGCAGTCTATGCCTGTCCGAATGGTGTGATACGAATGAGCAATGATATGGAAGGATTGGTTGAAACCTCTACCAACCTGGCTGTGGTTAAATCTGAAAAGGAACAGGTTGACGTGCTCTGTTTGTTAAGAAGCTCGGTGGATTCGGCCAGGGAGGATCTTAAGAACATGTTTCGCGCCGTATTCGAACCTGCCGGAGCAGAAACAACATTTGATGGGGAGTACCCCGGATGGAAGCCAAACATGGAATCACCCATCCTGAAAACAATGCAGGATGTGTACCAGAAAAAATTTGGGAAAGTCCCTGAAATTAAAGCCATTCATGCCGGACTGGAATGCGGATTACTTGGCGGTGTTTATCCAAACCTGGATATGATCTCATTCGGACCTACCATTCGGTTTCCACACTCACCGGATGAAAAGGTGAATATCGAAACGGTAAAAAAATTCTGGGAATTCCTGGTCGCTACACTGGAAGAGATACCGGTTAAATAAATAAAATATCATACCTGCTACTGTCTTCGGTTTCCTTTTGATATTATGACAGGAAATTTGAATACCAGCAATGGTAATCGGTTAGCGGTTACGATGCCCGCCAGACCAGATCTGTGTCGTTTATCCAAGTTCACCTGCCGAAGGCATAGCAGTCAGTGCGGACTACCTGCTCTTTTACTCCAATCACTTATTACAACACACCTCTCCACCTTAATCTTTTAAAGCAATTTGGAACAACTTGAAACAACCTGTCCCTAAGGGATGCCTGCCCGACGCCCGCCTGCCGCGGGCAGGGTTTACCAGCCTGTGGCTGGCAGGCGGGCCTGCGGCAAAACAATTTGGAACATGCTTAAACCATCATTCCGTCTCAAAGTCTCCCCATCTCTAAACTCTATTTCAGGGCATCTGCCGGAATCGCCATATCGGCTGAAAGATGCCTGAAATCTTTATCTCCTTTCTTCTCCTCATAATTTGCCAGTTCTTTAGCTATGAACTTTTCCATTTTATTGTTATTTTTTTCAATATCAGACTCCTTAAAGGTTTCCGGTTCCTGCCTATCAACCAGCTCTTTTGCCCTCTCAAAGAGATCCGCATCATCAATACTTATGGGGCTCAATCCGACATGAGGTTTCCAGAATCCGGTGATAACATCAACAATGACCACATACGTTTCGTTGGCGGCAAGCTCAGCAGTCATAAATTCTTTGTTTTCGGTCGATGCCCAAAAAATATGTTCCCCCGGATCACATTCATACCTCAAGTACTGTTTCCCTTTCAGTTCTGCAAAATAGCTGTCGTTATGAAAGAAATCAAACGCCATGGGTTTACCGTAAATACTGACCCGTACAAAATAGACAACGGCATTTCCTTCAGCAGGGGGTGTAAATCCCTGTGATAGAAGTGAGGAAAAGCCTGAGACCAAAGCCAATAACAGTGTAAAGATTAATCGTGTTTTCATTTTTCCTGGTTTTTGGTTATTAAATGGTTTCATTGGACTTCTATCAAAAGTACAAAAATACCCCGTCTTTTCTGGCTTTAATTCCTTATTTTTATCGTAACGAATCATTCATTCAATGTTAAATGAAAATTCAGTTTCTCATGGTTCGAATAATCGGTGCCTTTTTTTGCCTGTTGGTATATACTTCAAGCTATTCTCAAACCCTGGTAACTTTCCGGGTTGACGTGACTGATCCCTATAATAAAAAACTATTGGATACGGTTGCCGGTGATCAGGTCATTCTGCGTGGCAATTTCTGCGACTGGTCAGGGATTGATTACGTTTTAGAGGATAAAGACAGGGATCTTATCTATTCCGGTGATTTCATCATTGAGGGGGATACCGGGGAGGTGATTGAGTATAAGTACGCTGTTCTTAAAAAGGATGGGAACGTTTTTTATGAAACCAAAGCGAATCCGGACAACCTTCCGTACGGAAACCGGATCTTAACGATTGGGGAGGAACCCAATGATCCTTCGGTAGGAGTTTATATCACCAATCCCTATCGGCTGGGTAGCATCGGATTGGAGGTGAAATTTCCGATACATGAATTACAGGAAGATTTTATGAAAGTCAGGCAAACTCTGGAAGAGAATCACGGCTGTATGTACAGGTACACATCCAAAGAGGAATTTGACTCCCTCTTTGACCAGCAATATCGCTTGATCGACCATCCAATGTCCCCGAATGAGTTTTTCAAAATAATCACTCCTTTAACAGAGAAAGTGGGTTGCGGCCATACCAACCTCTGGATGCCGGGTGATTTCTGGGATATGGAACCGGAAAACATCTTTCCACTCCAGATCAGGATCCTTGAAGGGCATTTGGTGGTGTCTGGCAGCTATACCGATTCGGTTCAGGTGCCTGTTGGAAGCATTATTCACAGGATAAATAACCGACCTGCCCTGGATATATACCATGAAATGACAGCCAATTATTCGGCTGATGGCTATAATCCTAACTTTAAGCGCACTTCAGTAGAGCAGCGATTCCCGATGATCTATGCAAGACGATTCGGCTTTCCGGATGAGTACCGCGTACAGTATACAAAGCCCGGTACAGAAACCAAAGAGGAAATCATACTGAATCCTGCCACGCATCAGTCTGTCAGAGAGGTTGTGTTTGGTTCGTACGATTCTGAGTTAAGTCTTGATCTTCTGGAAGATAAAAGCACAGCCATCATGACGATTAGTTCTTTTATCTACTATGACCGGGTGGATTACTTTAAAGGATTCCTGGACAGTTGTTTTACGTTGATTAAAGAAAAGAACATTGAGAACCTGATCCTCGAT